>MDTE01009230.1_pt1 | contig 17131 bp, 14 predicted proteins | sample 811231 | NCBI WGS metagenome assembly MDTE01 (sample SAMN05326651, study PRJNA326480) | marine metagenome | isolation source: seawater | place: Indian Ocean: Red Sea | collected 2010
AAAAATGTTAGTTGAAAAAGCTAAATTAACTGGTGCTACTATTTTACCTGTAGATTCCGAACCATCTGCTATTTGGCAATGTATGATGGGAGAGAGAAAAAATATTTCAAAATTAATTTTAACTGCTTCTGGAGGTTCGCTAAGAAACTATTCTATTAATGAATTAAAAAATATATCTCCAGAATTAGTTTTAAAACATCCTACTTGGAATATGGGAGCTAAAATTACAGTTGATTCAGCTACCTTATTAAATAAAGCATTTGAAGTAATTGAATCTAGTAACCTTTTTTCTGTTCCTTTAAATAATATAGATGTATTAATTCATCCTGAAAGTATAGTGCATTCTTTAGTTGAGTTTATAGATGGGAATTTGAAGGCATTATTAAGTATTCCTGATATGAGATTTCCTATACAATACGCTATGTTTTTTCCTGATAGGAAGGCTAATGTTGAATTACCAGAGTGTAATTTGGCTGAATTGGGATCATTGAATTTTAGTCCTGTGATTCCAGGAAAATATCCTCTTTTTGATATGGCTATGTCTATTGCGCAAAATAATAATTCACTCATGTCAGTTTTAGTAGGTGCAGATGAAGCTGTAGTAGATCTTTTTATTAATGGTAAAATAAAATTTCTAGATATGAATTATTTAATCGAAAAAACTATTCAATCTCATCAATCTATAGAAAATCCCTCTTTAGAGGATATAAAAAATGCTTCAGAGTGGGGATTTAATAATGTTAATCAATTAATTGATATTTAACATGAATCCTTTTTTAATAAGTTTAATAACATTTTTAGCTTTGCTGTTTCCATTAGTAGTGGTACATGAATTAGGTCACTTTTTTACTGCTAAACTAATGAAAGTGAAAGTTCTAGAATTTGGTTTTGGATTTCCTCCAAAGTTATATTCCCTTTGGACTGGTAAAACTAAAATTATTTTTGATGAAAATACAAAATTTAAAGATGAAAAATCTTTAATACTATCAAAAAACACAATAGTAGAAATAAACTTTCAGAGAATTTCTAAAGGGATCTATGCTAGGGAAATCAATTATGAAAAAGCATTAAAGGATTCTAAAGAAAATCAAAATCAAGATAAATTATTAACAGGTAAAATAGCGCAATTTAATAATGATCATTTAATTCTCAGAGATATGCAATGGTCTTTTAACCTTTTACCATTAGGGGGATTTGTAAGATTATTTGGAGAACAAGACAACGATGATCCGGAATCATTTTCAGCTAAAAATCCATTTTCTAGATTAGTAATATTATCTTCAGGTGCGTTTATTAATGCAGTTTTTCCAATAATTTTATTATTTTTTCTTTTCTCATTTCCACATGATGTGGTAGAAAGTGATTTGATAGTTAAAGCTGTTATGCCTAATTCTCCTGCTGAAAAATCTGGATTAACATCCGGAGATAAAATTATTTCTATAAATGGAAAAAATATTACATCATTGAATGATCTTCATCAGGAATTAACTTCTAATCTTGGTGAAGATACTATATGGGAATTGAAAAAAGGTGTTCCCGATCCATTTGCGAAAATAAATGAACCTCAGTATCAATATAAAGATTCTTCAATTGTTAATTTGGTTCCTAGATGGAATCCACCATCTTTAAAGGTAGTTGAAAATTCCCCTGGACTTAATGAAATATCAATAAGTAAAGCTAGATTATATGACCCATATGTCGGGGTTTTTGATCAATTTGAAGTAGTAGAAACAATTTTAAAAGACAATCAAATAAAATTTGAAGATATTCAAAAGAATTATCCTGAAATTTCAATAGGTGATAAGTTGAAAGTTGTTAATAAAGCCAATATTACTAAAAATGAAATTTCACTTGATCAAGCTAGAATTTTGAATCCTTTATCTGGTACACATTATATTTTTACTGAAGGAGCTGTTGGAATAATAGTTTCAATAACTAATAATAGGTTAGTCAAAAATGAGATTAATTTGTTATCTTCATTTAATAGATCGATAGAATATTTATGGCAGACTCTTTTAATAAGTAAAAATGCATTTTGGGGATATTTTTCAGGAAGTACTCATCCTCAATTTCAAGGTCCGCTAACAGTAGGCCCAATTGGAATAGGTCAGATTACAGGATCTATAGCTACAGCAAATGTAAGTATATCTGATAAGTTAGTTACTTTCATTAATCTAGCTAGTATTTTAAGTCTTAGTTTAGCTATAATAAATATTCTCCCAATTCCTGCTCTTGATGGAGGGAGAATTTTATTTGTGTTCATAGAAATTTTAAGAAAAGGAAGAAAAATTTCTCCTCAGAAGGAAGGAATGGTACATGCAGCAGGATTTGTATTTCTTATTTCTTTAGCTTTATTTATTTCCTTCTTTGATGTTGCTAGGATATTTGATGGAGGTTCAATATTTGATTAAATATAATCATAGTTGAGGAATATATGAGAAAGAAGACATTATCTGTAAAAATAGGAAATTTAACCATAGGAGATTCTAGTCCTATCGTTGTGCAATCCATGACTGATACAGATACTACTGATATAGAAGCTACGGTTTCTCAGATTGAGCATTTATTTTTGGCTGGTAGTGAGATGGTTAGGATTACCGTGAATAATGATTTAGCGGCAAAGTCTGTGCCTGATATCAAGAAAAAATTGATTGATAGAGGAATAAATATTCCTATAATCGGAGATTTTCATTTTATTGGACATAGATTACTTACTCAATACTCTGATTGTGCAGAGTCACTAGATAAATTTCGTATTAATCCAGGAAATGTAGGAAGAGGATCTAGACGCGACTTAAATTTTGAAACATTTATTAAAGTTGCTAAAGATTTAGATAAGCCTGTAAGAATTGGAGTGAATTCAGGAAGCTTAGATCCTGAATTAATGCAATCGAAAATGGATGAAAATGCAAGATTATTAGAACCTCGTGATTCTGAGTTGGTGGAAAGAGAAGCTTTGGTAGATAGCGCTCTTCTCAGTGCTGACCGTGCATTAAGCATAGGATTACCTGAAAATAAAATAGTTTTATCTTGTAAGGTATCACGTATATCTCAAATGGTTGAATCTTACAAAACTCTTTCATCTTTATGTGAATTTCCGTTACATCTAGGATTAACAGAAGCTGGAATGGGCTCTAGTGGCTCTACCTCAACTTCAATAGCATTAGGATTATTACTATCTCAAGGAATTGGAGACACTATTAGAGCTAGTTTAACGCCAGAACCAAAAGGAGATCGAGCAAGAGAAGTAAAATTATGTCAAGAAATATTACAGTCTTTAGGCTTAAGAAGTTTTAGACCTTCAGTAACTTCTTGCCCTGGATGCGGGCGAACTACTTCTTCTTTTTTTAGAGAATTAAGTGAAGAAATAGAAATATATTTAGAAAAACATTCTAAAATTTGGAATCTTGAATATCCTGGTTCCTCAGAATTGAAAGTTGCGGTTATGGGTTGTGTGGTTAATGGTCCTGGTGAATCAAAATATGCAGACATAGGGATTTCTTTACCTGGTTCAGGAGAATCACCAAAAGCACCAGTATTTATTGATGGTGAACGAGAAATGTTTCTTGAAGGTCCAAATATTGCAAAAGATTTTATTGATTTAGTAAATATTTATGTTCAAAAAAGATGGGGGAAAAAAGTTAAAACTTAATTTTAGATATGCGTTTAAGTAAATATTTTTGGAAAACTCTTAGAGAAATCTCTTCAGATGCAGAAATGGAAAGTCATAAGCTGTTATTAAAAGCTGGTTTTATTCAGCAGGTTACATCTGGAATATTTAATTACACTCCAATGGGCTGGAAGGCTATTAATAAGATAAAAGAAATCATTTTTCAAGAAATGAATTTAGCTGGTGCTCTTGAAGTAAATTTGCCTGTTAATCAACCTATAGGTTTATGGGAAAAAAGTGGAAGAGCAAAAACTTTTGTGCCTCCTCTTGCGAAATTTGAGGATAGAAGAGGTAATGAGATTGTTATAGCCCCTACTCACGAAGAAACAGCGACTTTATTAGCAGCTTCTTATTTAAATAGTTATAGGGATCTTCCATTTATTATTTATCATATTCAGACTAAATTTAGAGATGAAACTAGACCTAGGGCAGGATTATTGAGAGTAAGGGAATTCGAAATGAAAGACGCATATAGTTTTGATAAAGATGAAGAAGGTTTGGATGATAGTTATAAAACTATGATAAGAGTTTACCATAATATTTTTAGAAGATGTGGTTTAGATGTTATTCAAGTTGAAGCAGATAGTGGTCCTATAGGAGGAAAGGATTCTTCTGAATTTATCTCCATTGCCTCTAGTGGAGAAGATACAATTTTTTCTTGTGATTCATGTGATTATGCTGCAAATTCAGAAAAAGCAGAATTTTTTAAGTTAAGTACTAATAAATCATATGATAATGAAGATATAGAAGAAATTGAAACTCCCAACATAAAAACTATTGAAGATTTATCAAAATTTTTAAATTTAAATAAAGATCAAATTATTAAAACCGTCGTGTATAAATTTAGTAAAGGTTTAATTTGCGTATCTATTAGAGGAGATTTAGATATAAATGAAACTAAACTTAGAAATTTTTTAAATGAAGATCCTAAAATTGCATCTAAAGAAGATTTAGAAAAACATGATCTAGTAGAAGGTTTTCTCTCAGCAAGAAATATTAGTATTACTAGCATTATTGATGATTCTGTAGAAGTTAATTCATCATATGTGACAGGCTCAAATAAGGAAAACTATCATTTAAAAAATGTTATTCCTTCAAGAGATTTAAATTATGATGAAATTATTGATGTTTCTTTGGCCCAAAAAGGATTTAATTGTATAAAATGTAGAGGAATTTTAGAGGAGAAAAAAGGAATTGAGGTAGGACATGTATTTAAACTAGGTACTGGATATAGTGAAAAACTAGGTGCTAATTTCATAGATCAAGAAGGTAATTCTTTGCCTGCTGTAATGGGTTGTTATGGTATAGGTGTAGGAAGATTACTAGCTGCAATTATTGAATCAAGACATGATAAAAAAGGCATAATATTTCCTGAAACAATTGCACCTTTTCAAATATATTTAATTAATATAAATAATGAATCTAAAGAAGTTTTAGATAAATCATTTTTATTGTATGAAAAGCTTAAAGAACTTAATTATGATGTTTTATTTGATGACCGTGATGAAACACCAGGAGTTAAGTTAAATGATTCTGATTTACTTGGGATTCCACTTAGATTATTAGTCAGTAAAAGAAGTTTAAGTAAACAGTCTGTAGAATTTAAACTAAGAGATGCTGAAGAATCTAAATTAATTAAACTAGAAGAAATTTTTAATGAAGTTGATAAATTCTATAACTCAATTGATACTTGAACTCTAAAATGTTAGAATAAAATCTATATAATCTGGTATAAGTAAAGGAAGAAGTGGGCAGTGCCCACTTTTTTTCTTGTCTTTAATTTTGAAAAGGATTAATTATGAAAAATGAAATGTTATTAGCAGTTACACAGTTAGCGGCAGAAAGGAATTTGTCTCATTCAGTAGTTGTGTCTGCAATAAAATCTGCACTTGAAAATGCGTATAAACGAGACGAACTTGCGAAAGGTCAAGATGTGAAAGTCGATTTGAACCCTAATACAGGTGAAACAGTTGTAAGGACTGTTAGAAGAGTAGTGGAGATTGTTGAGAATATTAATGAGGAAATTGCTCTTTCTGAGGCTCAAAAACAATTCAAAGAAGTGAAAGTGGGAGATGAAATTACAACTGGGTTTATAGAGCATAATCCTGGTAGAATTGCTGCTCAAACTGCTAAACAAATTGTTATTCAGAAACTAAGAGAAGCAGAAAGAGAGTTAGTTTTAAAAGAATTTTCTGATAAAACTGGAGAAATTTTAAATGGTACAATTCAGCGTTTGGACCCTAAACATATTGTGATTTCTTTAGGTAAGGGTGAAGGAATAATGCCCATAATGGAGCAAGTTAATGGAGAACGATATAGAGTAGGTCAACAATTAAAATTTTTGGTACAAAGAGTAGATAATTCTGTTAGAGGACCTGAAATAATATTATCTAGAAATGATCCAGGTTTATTAAGAGAATTATTTAAAACTGAAGTTCCAGAAATTTTTAATGGTGTCATTGAAATTAAAGCTTTATCAAGGGAAGCTGGTTCTAGAAGTAAAATTGCTGTTTTTTCTAATCAAGAAGGTGTTGATGCAGTAGGAGCATGTGTAGGTTTGAGAGGACTCAGAATTCAGAATGTTGTAAATGAACTTTTGGGAGAAAAAATTGATGTAGTTGAATGGAGTGATGATGATTCTGAATTTATTAAAAAATCTTTAAGTCCTGCAGAGGTCCAGAAAGTTGTTTTAAATCAAATTACTGGATCTTCTTTAGTAATTGTTCCTGAAGATCAATTATCATTAGCAATTGGAAAAGATGGTCAAAATGTAAGATTAGCAGCTAAATTAACTGAGTGGAAATTAGATATTCAACATCAGGGATCTATTTCTTCTGATCAGGATTTTGTTGAATTAAAACTCGAAAATTCTACATCTGTTTCTCAACTTGGTTTTGCATCTAGAACTGAAAAAATCATAGTTGAACAAGGTATAAACACATTAGGAGAATTAGCTTCTAAAAAAGAATCTTTACTAGAAATTAAAGGTTTTGGTCCTAAATCTCTTGAGGAAGTAGATTCTGTTCTTAAATCTTTCAAAGATTTTTCTGAACCAATTAAGCCTAATAATGAAGAAGAAGTTTCTTCAATTGAAAAAGAACAAAACATTGTTTTGGAAGAAACTGAAAAAATTAAGGAAGAATCAATTGAAGAATTGAATCCTGAAGAAGAAATATTAGAATTAGAAATTTTAGAAAAATCTCAACAGAAAAATTTAGAAGTGGAAAATCAGCCTGTTCAAGAAACTGTTCCTCAAGATGATATTTGGAATATTGGAAAAATCTCTAAGAAGAAAACTTCTGATAATTCTCAAACATTAAGATTTGCTGAAGATATTGAAGGCATTAGAAATTCAAATGAATCAACAACTAAAAAAGGTAAAAAGGAAAGGACTAAAGCAAAAAATCGTAAGGGTTCTTCCAATAAATCAAGATAAAATATATCTCTTTAATTTTAAATTATATTCTTTTTTATAATGGTCAATGAAAAAGCTGAAAATATAGAAAAATCTACACAAGCAGTTAATCTGCCTCCTGTGATTACTGTAGGAGAATTATCTCAGATAATTGATATTGTCCCTTCTGAAATTATTAAGGAATTAATGAGAAGGGGAGTTATGGCAAACATTAATGAAACTATAAATTTTGAAATGGCAGCTATAATTTCTACTACTTTTGGTGTTCCAGTTTTAAAACCCAAGGAAAATCAAGCTGATTTAATTTCAAAGCCTACTCTTTCTGATACCGAGGTTATGTTAAGACCTCCTATAGTAACAATATTGGGGCATGTAGATCATGGGAAAACTACTCTTTTAGATTCAATTAGAGGAACAAAAGTTGTGGATTCAGAACATGGAGGTATCACTCAAGGAATTGGTGCTTATCAAGTTAGTCATAATAATAATTTGATTACTTTCATAGATACTCCAGGTCATGAAGCTTTTACAAATATGAGGGCTAGAGGTGCTCAGGTAACAGATATTGCTGTATTAGTAGTAGCTGCAGATGATGGAGTAATGCCACAGACAGTTGAAGCAATTAATCATATTAAAGCTGCTGGAGTTCCAATGATTATTGCTATAAATAAAGTAGATGTTCCAGGTGTTGATATTAATAGACTAAAGGGTCAATTAGTTGAACATGAAGTTATACCAGAAGAATTAGGTGGAGATATATTATGTGTAAATGTTTCTGCTATTAAGAAAGAAGGTATTGAGGATCTTCTTGAATCTATTTCTTTAGTTGCTGAAATTTCAGAATTAAAATCTAACCCTAATGATTTGGGTGTTGGAGTAATCTTAGAAGGTGAAACAGATAAACTTAAAGGAAATCTTGCTACAATTTTAGTTCAAAATGGGAAAGTTTTTTTAGGAAATTATTTGGTAGCAGGAGATTCTTCTGGAAGGATAAAATCTATGATAGATGGGTTTGGGAATCCTGTAAAATCTATTGATCCAGGTGCTCCCGCTCAAGTTCTAGGAATTAATCCAGCGCCAAAACCTGGAGATATATTCAAGGTTTTTGAAAAAGAGAAAGATTCAAAACAATTTCTTGGAAAGAAAAAGAATAATCAATCTTTAAATGTTAATAATTTCTTTTCATCTGATATGAATTCTAATTCTTCTGAAACTTTCAATTTAATTGTAAAAACAGGTTCTCAAGGTACTATGGAACCAGTAAAAAAAGTTTTGGAAAATGTATCTATTGATAACAAAAATATAAAAATTATACATTCTGATATTGGAACAGTTAATGAATCAGACATTATGCTTGCAACTGCTTCTGCTTCTACTGTTGTAGCATTTCAATCTGATGTAGAACCAGGAGCATTGAAACAAGCTCAAGCAAATAATATTCTTGTAAAAAGATATGATATTGTTTATGAAATGATTGAAGAAATCGAAGATATTGTCTCAAGTTTGGGAGAAGATGTTGTTGTAGAAAATAAATTAGGGGAAGCTACGATTTTAGAAGTTTTTGACATTGACAGAAGAGGAAAAGCAGCAGGATTTAGAGTAAATTCAGGTGTGATAAGAAGAAATGGTTATATGAAAATCCTTAGAGATGGAAAAGAATTATTTAATGGTCAAGTTGGTTCTCTAAGACACTTTAAAGAAAATGTTAGAGAAATTAGAAATGGAATGGAGGGCGGAGTGACTTTAGAAAACTTTAAAGATTTTCAAGAAAATGATGTTATTTATTGTTACGAGTTAAAAAAATCTTGATTTTTAAAGGATAATTATGACTAATAGAAGACTTGAAAAAGTCAATGTTAATATTCAACGTATTTTAGGAACTTTGATCAATATGAAAAATCAAGGAGAAGGTTTATCTCCTATAGTTTCTGTTACAGAAGTAAAAATAAGTCCTGATTTTGCTATTGCTAAAATATTTGTTTCTATCATGGGTGATGAGAATTCTGTAAAGTTGTGTTTAGATTCTTTAAAAAATAATTCTAAGGTTTTTAGAAAGGAATTGTCAGAGAATATTTATTTGAAAAAAGTTCCAAAATTGATTTTTCTTCTTGATGATACTTTAGATAAAGTAGAAAAAATGAATAAATTGTTTGAAAATTTAGAAATCCCTCAAAAATAACTTTTCTAATACCTGATAATGTCTTTAAAAAGAAACTTCCATGGTTTTATAAATTTAAACAAAGATTCAGGCCCCACATCTTCTTTTGTAGTTTCATCTATAAAAAAGATGATTAACCCTAAATTAAAAGTTGGACATTGTGGAACTTTAGATCCTCTTGCCTCTGGAGTATTACCTATTTGTATTGGACATGCAACAAGACTAAGCGAATTTTTTCTACTGGAAGATAAAGGTTATAAAGTCAAAGGAAAATTTGGATTGTCCACAGATACTTATGATTCAACTGGAAAGATAATTGATAAGTCAGATAAAAACATCAAAAGAGATGAATTGCAAAAAGCATTAGAAAACTTTAAAGGAGTGATAGATCAAAGGCCTCCATTATTTAGTGCTTTGAAATTTAAAGGTGAACGTCTTTATAATATTGCAAGAAAAGGAGGTCATTATATTCCTCCAAAAAGAAAAGTAAAAGTTATTAATATAAGTCTTGTTAAATTTGAATTTCCAATATATGAGTTAGACATTTTAGTTTCTAGTGGATTCTATGCCAGATCTTTAATACATAATTTAGGTGAATATTTGGATTGTCCATCTCATATGATAGCCTTAGAAAGAACTTCAGTTGGAGGATTTCATTCAAGAGAAGCAATAAAGTTGAATCAATTAAGTGATTTAATGGAAAAAGAAAAATTGGAATCTCATATATTTTCTATTGATTATGTTTTGAAAAATTTCAAGAGAGTAGATATGAATTCAGATGATACAATTAAATTAAAGAATGGAGTTAAAATCGATATTCAAGATTCTAAATTTCATTATCAACAGAATTCTAAAAAATATTCTAATTTAATTAAAGCTTACGATAGTCAGGGAAGATTTTTTGCGATACTAAGAGTTTCTGAAGATGGAAAATTTCTAAAACCTGAAAAAGTTTTTCATGAAAACTAAAATAGTATTAAATTTTAAAATTCACTTAATAATTCTTGTATTTATTGTTTGTTTGGGGTGTGAATCATCCGATGTGAAGAAAATAGGAGAATTGCCTGCAGTTACAAATCATTTAGATCAATCTTCTATTGATAATGGAGAATTATCTTTAGAAGAAATTATTCAGCATGGGAAAGAACTTTTCGTAATTTCTTTTAATACTTTAGATGGTGCAGGAAGACCTGAGGCGACAGGCTCTAATAAAAAAAGACTTAGAAGGGAAAGTCCCCATAATTTTAATAGGATTTCAGGTCCTGATGCTAATGCTTGTTCAGGTTGTCATAATTTACCTAAGATTGGTGGAGGTGGTGATAATGCAGCAAATGTTTTTGGACTTGTTACTGATGTCTCCTTTGCTACTCTAGAAGGAAATGTGGGAAGTAATGAAAATGAACCTAGTTTGATTGATGTTACTAATGAAAGAAATACTTTAGGAATGTTTGGAGCTGGGTTAGTAGAATTACTTGCAAGAGAAATATCTCGAGATTTACTTGAGGTAGTTCAAGAAACTAAAAATAATGCGAAAGAATCACAAAAAGATGTTACAGCTTCTCTATCTTCTAAGGGAATAGACTTTGGAACTATTAAAGTGACAGCTGATGGTTTTTTGGATGTTTCCGGAGTTAATGGAGTTGATACAGACTTTATAGTCAAGCCTTTTATTCAAAAAGGTATAATTGTTTCACTAAGAGAATTTTCTAATACTGCATTAAATCATCACCATGGGATTCAATCTGATGAACTTTTTGGAGAAAATTCTGATTTTGACAAAGATGGTGTAGTGAATGAATTAACCTCAGGAGATATTACTGCTTTAACAATTTTTCAAGCAACTTTACCATTTCCAGAAAGAGTGATTCCAAATGATGACTATTTGAAATCAATTATTAATGAAGGAGAACAAATTTTTGATCAAATAGGATGTACAAGTTGTCATATTCCCAATTTACCTTTGGAAAATACAATGTTTTATGAGCCTGGGCCATTTAATCCAGAAAATACTTTGAAATTATCAGAAGCTAATGAAGTTTTAATATTTGATCTTTTAGACTATGTAGGAAAATTAGAAAAAAATGAGAAAGGCCAATATTTAGTTCCTCTCTATTCAGATCTCAAAAGACATAAGATGGGATTCGAATTAGACAATGAAAGGTTGAAGCAAAAAGGAATTCCCACGGACCTTTGGGTTACAAAAAAACTTTGGGGCTTTTATGATGAACCTCCTTTTCTTCATCATGGGAGAGCGACTCTTTTATCTGAGGCTATTTTAATGCATTCTGGAGATGCAGAAGAATCAAAGAATAAGTATAAAAAATTAAATGAGAATCAAAAAGATTATTTAATTGAATTTTTAAAAACTTTCAGGAATGATATTCAATAATATTGAATAAATAATTGGGATTTATTTATATTAGTAATTATTAATAAAAATAATAAAAATATTTTCAAATGCATGATTCACCATTACATTTAGTAGCCAGTTTAATTTTATCTCTTTCAATAATATTGATTTTTGCGAAATTAGGAGGGGAATTTTTTGAAAGAATTTTAAAAATGCCTCCTGTTTTGGGAGAATTAATTATGGGAATAATAATAGGTCCATTTGCACTTGGTGGAATCATATTAGGTTTTGAGGTTCCCTTAGATTCACATTCTGGCAAAGAATCAATGATTCCAGTTGATTCATCATTGTATTTTCTAGCTCAACTTGGGGCTGTTATATTACTTTTTGAAGCTGGTTTAGAAACCAATAAAAAACGTTTTTTCCAATATCTAAAACCTGCAACTGCTGTAGCAATAGGTGGAGTATCATTACCTTTTATATTAGGTGTTTTAGCTACGGTATTGACAGGATTTGCTAGTTTTAATTCACTCTCAGAGTTACTTCCTGCTTTATTCGTTGGTTCTATAATGACTGCTACATCTGTAGGAATAACAGCAAGAGTTTTAGGAGATATGGGAAAACTTGATTCTGAAGAAGGAGTAACAATTTTAGCAGGAGCAGTAGTAGATGATGTATTAGGAATATTAATTCTAGCTATTATCGTAGCTATTGAAACTACTGGAGTAGTTTCAATAGGAGGAATAACATTGATTGCAGTTAAAGCTATTTCTTTTTGGTTTGTGTTAACGTTTTTTGGAGGTTTGGTGGCTCCATGGATTTCAAAAATTATTTTCTGGTTTAAGGGAGCTGGAGTAAGAGTATGTTTAAGTTTATCATTAGCTTTTATTGCTGCAGGAATAGCAGAACTTTATTTTGGTTTAGCAATGATTATAGGATCATATTCTTTAGGTTTAGCTTTGTCTTCTACTCACTTAAAAGAAGAAATAGAAGAATCTTTGCAAAAAATAAATTATTTTTTGGTTCCTGTTTTTTTCTGTGTGATAGGAATGCAAGTTGATCTTGGTGCAATATTCTCAGGTAACGCAAGTTTGGCTTTGACTATCTCTTTTGTAGTGGTTTTAACTATTTTTGCTATTTTAAGTAAATTTGTAGGTTGTGGTATTCCTGCTTTTCTTTTTGGTTTTAACAGAGTTGGATCATGGCGTATTGCAGTAGGAATGTTACCTAGAGGTGAAGTAGCTTTAATAATTGCTGGAATAGGACTTGTATCTGGAGTAATAGATAAACAAGTTTTTGGTGTAACTATTTTTATGACAATTATCACTACAATTATTGCTCCTATTCTACTTTCTCCTGCTTTCAAATCTGATAAATCTGGTTTGAAGTGAACTTCAATTTCTGATAATTATTTATTCTAAATGATTAAAATTATGTTATCTTAACTAAGATACATGAAGAAAAAAGAAGATAAAAAATCACCTCCATATATATCTGTTTCTCAGGTAAGAACATACCTTCAATGTGGGATGAAGTATTATTTTAGATATTTTGAAAAAATTCAAACTTCTCCTACAGGACCAATGATTCGTGGGTCTTCTGTAGATAAGGCTGCTAATGATCATTTTGATATCAAGGCAGATAATGGTTTTGGTTTGAAAAGAAATGATTTTATTGATCTTGCTGTTAGTGAACATGATTATAATGCTGATAATGCAGAAATGGATATTACAAAGCAAACTAGTAGAGATAGATTGGCAGAGATTTCAAAAAAGTATCATGTAACACATGCTCAAGAATTAACTCCATTATCAAAGAATGCTGTTCAATTAAAAATTAATGGTGATATTGGTTTAGATATTCCAGTATTAGGATTTGCGGATTTAATTACAAAAGATGGTGTTGTGATTGATAATAAAGTCAGAAAGCAAAATAGAGTAAATGATTTAACTAAAGATATTCAACTTGTTACCTATGCTGACGTAGGAAATTTTAGTAAAGTTGGTATTGCTTTAGTAACTGATAATAAAAACCCGAAAGCTGAAATTTATATGGCTCAAATATCAGATTCTTCAAAGACTCTTGTAAGGGAAAGAATAAAATCAGTAAGAAATGGAATAAAAAAGAATGTATTTTTACCGGCTCCAGAAGGCTCTTGGTATTGTTCTGAAAAATGGTGTTCTTTTTGGAATATTTGTCCTTATGGAGATGGTTAGATTAAAGGAGAAATAATGAAATTGTTAGATGGTAAGAAGGCATTGGTTACAGGTGCTAGAAAAGGTATAGGAAGAGGAATAGCTTATAAGTTAGCTGAACAAGGAGCTGACGTAGGGATTAATGATTATATAGATGATGAAGAGACTCAGAAAACTTCTAGTTTAGTAAAATCATTAGGAAGAAAATCTTCTATCCATATTCAAGATGTTAGTAAAAAAGAAAATATTGATAAAATGGTGGATGATTTTCTTAGTGAACATGGAAATATAGATATATTGGTAAATAATGCAATCATGCAACCTCAAAATAAACCATTTTTTGAAATAGACGAAGAATGGTGGGACTATATGATGGATTTATCATTGAAGGGTTATTTTTTTGCTGCACAAAAAGCTTCAATGGAAATGATAAAAAGAAAAACTTCTGGTTCTATAATTTGTATTTCTAGTGTTCATTCTTATAGAGCATCAGAAAATTGGACTCCTTATGGTATAGCAAAAATGGGTTTAAGGAGAATGGTTAAAGGGTTGGCTGCTGATTTAGTCAATACGGGTATCAATTCTAATTGTATAGCTCCAGGTTGGATAAATAATACTATTCCTTCCGATGACCAAGTTGAGCCAGACTCTTTTAATGCACCATGGGTTCCTACAGGAAGACAAGGGTTGCCCAGTGATATAGCTAATGCAGTTGTTTTTCTTTCTTCAAAAATGGGTGAATATGTGAATGGTGAAACTTTATTAGTAGATGGCGGAATGATTGCTACAGGTAATTTAGGGGGAAAACCAAATGTCTGAAGGAATTATGAAAAAAGAGATATTTTTTGAAGCGCCAAAACATGTCTTAAGTGCAGATACAATAAAAAAATTAAAGGAAGTTAATACTTCTGCTTTTGTAGATGTTCTTTCTAGGAATGGTTATGATGCTAGACATGTTTTAATGGATAATATTTTTCCTTTAAATCAAGGAGAAAGATTAGTAGCTAGAGCTATTACTGTAAGGTATTTGCCTTCTCGCCCTGATGCTGACTCTGAAAAACCCTCAGGTGAAAAATCACCTGAGTATGCTGCTTTTGAAGTAGCTGGACCTGGCGATGTAATTGTGATGGAGTCAATGAGTACAAAACTAATGAGTATAGGTGGGGATATAAAATTTTTAAGATTAAAACAGAGAAATATTGATGGTTTGATTTGCGATGGAGGGGTGAGAGATATGAAATCAGTTGATAGGTATGGAATAAGAATATGGGGGTATGGAAGAACTTCTAATTTAGGTACTAGAGTAGGAACTCCTTATTCTACGAATGAACCCGTGAGAGTTGATGGAGTTCTTGTAAGACCTGGAGATTATATGGTTGCAGATGATGATGGTGTAGTTGTGATTCCTAGAAGTATTGCGGTATTAGTTGCAGAACAAGCTTTGGAATACACACAATTGGAAGGATGGATAAAGAAAAAGCTTTCAGAGGAAAACTTGTCTCCAGGAAAATATTATCCTCCTGACGATAAAACATTTGAAGAATTTAGAAGGACAAAAAAATAAATTTTATACTTCTATCGATAGGCCATCATAAGCTAATTCAACATCAAGGTTAAAATTTTGTAGATATTCATTTATTCTATGATGTTCAATGTTACAGGTGATATCAGTAAGAAAAGTTTTTTTTGGTTTATATTTTCTTACTACTTTTAATGATTGTTCTAGTGTGAAATGAGATCTATGGGAACCTTGAGGTCTAAGTGCATCAATGATTAAGATATCTAAGTCTTCAAATAATTTTTCAGATTCTTTGGGAATTCCAGAAATGTCAGGAATATAAGCAATATTCAAAAATTTATAACCAAATGAAATATAATTATTTCCGTGAAAAACAGGAATTGGTTTGTAGGAAATACTATTAATAGAAAATAAACTATTTTTATCAATTAGTTCGAAATCTAGTTGTGGAATTGCATATCTGGAGGGAGGATTATTGTCGAATATGTAGAAGAACATTTTTTTAACTCTTTCTAAATCTTCTTTTCTAATAAAGATTTTTACTTGATCTTGAATCCAATTGGTCCAATCCCTAAGATGATCTAGTCCTCCTACTGCATCAGCATGTGAGTGAGTAATAATTACTCCATCTAATTTTCTTACATTATGTTTAGGGAATAATTGGATTGCTCCTTCCCAAAAAGTTTTTCCTATATCTATTACTGTGTTATGAATTTCATTATGAAAAGTATTTTGAATTAATAGAGAAGTATTTCTTCTTCTGTTTAATGAGTTAGGTTTTATTGAAGAAACACATGTTTCACAAATATCATTTGTTTTTGTCAGACAACTTACTCTAGGAATACCATCAGAAGATCCTGTACCCAAAAAAACTATTTTATTATTTTCTTTATTTTTCATTTATAAATCTTATTTTGATTGTTGTTTAGTTAAACATATATATATAATCGTTACAGTTGTATTTTATTACTTTATATCTATATCCTAATATATTTTTGATAATTGGAGGCAAAATGGTTAAGCAAAATTTGCTTAAAGGAAAATTAGAAAATGGAGAAACGGTTATAGGTCCTTTTTGTATCGTTCCATCGATGACAATGATAGATACCTTAGGTTACTCTGGAATGGATTTTTGTATTTTGGATACAGAACATGGTCCGATGGATTTGCAAACAATTACAGATTTATGTATTGCTGCAGATGGAACTGGAGTATCACCCATTGTAAGAGTAGGTGAAAATAATGAAAGGCTAATTTTAAGAGCATTAGATGTAGGATCATCAGGAGTTCAAGTACCTCAAATAAATCAAAAATCTGATGCTGAGGAAGTAGTTCAATCTGCAAAATATTCTCCTATAGGACATAGAGGGTTATCTATTTTTACTAGAGCTGGTGAATACTTTAAACATGCTGGAAAAGATCATACAGATAACCAGAATGATAATACTCTAGTAATTGTTCACATTGAAGGACAAAGAGGTTTAAATAATTTAGATGAAATAATGTCTGTAGATGGAATTGATGTATTATTTTTAGGTCCTTATGATATTTCTCAAAGTCTTGGGATTCCTGGACAAGTTACAGATCCAAAAGTTGAAAAAGCTATTAGAGAAGCAACAGATAAAGCTAGATCTTTGGGGAGATATGTTGGTTCTTATGCCAAAGATGTAGAAATGGGTAAATGGTTAATAGATATTGGTGTTCAGTATTTATCAATAAATACTGATGCCACTATATACATGCAGTCATGTGAAAAAATTGTTAATGATCTAAGAAAATAGATAGACAATCAATAGTATAGTTGATTATTATTTAAATTTATTC
>MDTE01140299.1_pt1 | contig 17128 bp, 14 predicted proteins | sample 811231 | NCBI WGS metagenome assembly MDTE01 (sample SAMN05326651, study PRJNA326480) | marine metagenome | isolation source: seawater | place: Indian Ocean: Red Sea | collected 2010
CCTATTCGAACACTGACCCCTCGAGCACCAGGCGGAAGATCGTTCCCTCGTAGCCAATCACCAACAGTTCGCCGTTCTCGTCGATGCCAAAAGAACACGGTTTTTCCGGGCACGTGCCGATCTGCCGCACCTTGACCAGTGTCCGGTCCTTCTGCGTCATGGCCCAGATCCGCTTCGATTCAAAGTCGGCAAAGATGAATGCCCCATAGTACGACGAGTCCTTTTTGGCTCGGTACACGTAACCGGCCGTCACCGACACACCGTCCTTACGACGATACGACAGGACCGGCGGGATGTAGGTCTCGCCCTTGCGACGGTACCTGTCCGAGAACGCGGCGAACCCCTCGAAGACATTCCAGCCGTGGTTCTCGCCGTTGCGAATGATCCGGATGTTCTCGAACAGGTTCTGCCCGATATCGCCAACCCACAAATCCCCCGTCTTCGAGTCCCAACTGAATCGCCACGGCATCCTGAGACCGAACGCGTAGATTTCTTCACGGGCGTTCTTCAAATGTGCCGCCCGGAGATTCTTCGCGTTCTTTCGAGTCCGCGCGAAAGGATTGTCTGGGGGAATCGCGTAGGGTTTCCCTCCCTGTGACCGGTTGATGTCGATTCGTAGCAGCGACCCGGTCAGCACCTCGAGGTTCTGCCCGTTGCCGTCGGGGTCCTCCTGTGGCCCCGCGTCGCCGGCTCCAATATAGAGATAGCCATCGGGTCCAAAGGCGAGACTGCCTCCCCAGTGGAGGTCGGTCGCCTGGGGAATCTGTAGCAGGCGCCGCGACTTGCCACCGGCGTCTCCCTGGAAATCGGCCGTCGCCTTGCGTTCGGCGATGATCGGCGAGAAGTGGCTGCCCTGGTTCCGCACGTGGTAGTTGACGTAGTACTTGCGGTTCTTTCTGTACCGGGGATGAAACGCCAGGCACAACACGCCCTCGAACTGTCCGGTCGAAGCCTCGTTGCTCAGGTCCACCCACAGCACTTTTTTGTCGGTAGTGAAATCACCCGCCCCCTTGATCAACCGATAAATCCGTCGCGTCTTTTGCTCGACAACGAAGTACTCGCCCGCCGCCACCGGGTTGGCGATCACGCAAACCGGGTGGTCAAACTTCATCGCCTGGGAATGCAGACGCTCAAGCCGCACCGGCTTCTTGATCATTGGCATCACGTCGGGCATTCCCACCCATCGTGATTTTCCAATCGCCTGTTTCAAGGTGCCCAGGTAAGCCACCAGGTCCGCAAATTGATCAGCGGTGATCGACTTGTAGACGTCCGAGGGCATCAGCGACGTCTTGTTCGGCTTTTCGAGTTCGATCTCGTCGGCCGGAATCTTCACCAACTTCCCCTCACCATCGACCAACTGCAGTTGTTTCTTGTCACGAGCCTGGACGACTCCGTTGATCGTCTTGCCCGCCGTCGTCACAACCGTCGTCGTGGCGTGGTCCGGGTGAATCCGAGCACTCGGCTCGAGCACCGATCGGATCAACTGGTCGCGGGTGAACTTGTCACCAATCGTCCCCAGTTTTGGGCCCGCCTTCTTCTCCGCCCCCGAGAGAATGTGGCACCGCGTGCACGCCGCCTTCTTGGACTTGAAGACGGCCAACCCACGTTCGACGTCACCCCCCTTGAGTGCAGCGGCCTGGTACAAGCCACGGATCTTTCCGGACTCGTCCTTGGGCTTGTCCTGGGCCACCAGGAATCCGGTTGCCGCGGCAAGCAGAAAACAGGAACACACGGCTGCGATGGGTTTCATGAGCGGTTGCCTCGTATCAGCGACTGGTCCTTGAACAACCCACAGGTTTCCATCAAAGCAGTTTCGACCGTCACTGCCGACGTCGCGGTTGTGAGTTCCAGTGTGAGCAATCCTCACACCGGATACCACTCGATCATCGGCCACAGGACCTCCCGGAGGAACGGTTCCGGAAACAACATCGGCAATGGCAGAACCAGCCACGAGGTGGTCCAGGCACGCGACAGCACCCGATGGTCGCCGAACACGACGCCTCGTCGTTCCAGGAACGCCTCGGCCTGCATCGCGCACCCGTGCAATGCGAAATAACACAACGGAAGCCCCAGGCATTGCATCACCGGAACCGTGATAGCCAACTCGTGCAACAACCCAGAGAAGACGAAACCAACAAACGTCGCAGCCGGAATGCCCAGCAGGGGCCGAAGTGGACGGTACACGCCCAGGGCGGTCATTTCCGAGAACCCAATATTCCACCGCCGGCCCCAGAATTCTCGCAGCGAAAAACTGGCCAACGGTGCTCGAAACATTGAACGGCAGTCAGCCCCCATTCGCCGCCAGACGCCAGCCATCAGGTTGATGATGCCAAAGTGAACCACCAGGCTGAACCCGGAGAACATCAGCAGGGTGATCGTGACCTTCTTGATCGAAAGGGACACGCTGGAGGCTGGCAATCGTGACACAAAAAATGCCAGCAGCAGAAACCCGATCCCGATGACCAGCCGCAGACTCCCCTTCTTGATGTAGCCAAACCAGTCGTCCCGACGTCCCTGACCGAATCCCGCAAAAACCTCGACACGCATCCCCAGCCATCCCAGGCAATAGACCAGCCAGGGAACAAACGCGAGCCTCGTTTTTTTTGACGCATGGGATTCCACCGCGACAACAATCTTCATTCCACACAACAACACCAGGATCAGGAAAACCATCCGAAACCCGGCGGCCTCGTCGATGCAGACCCAGTGACAGGCTGCAACCGCGGCCAGCGTGATCAGCCAACCCAGCGTCCGCGCCAGTTTCACTCGGCTGAGTCCTGTCAGCCAGTACCCCAACGGAACAACGAGGGCCAACAGCAGCACGTTGTTCAACAGGACGACACTCTCGGAGGGCAAAAACTGTTTCATCCGACAGCGACCGCCGACAGGTTGTCCCAGGTCGCCACCCCGTAAACTGCCGTGAAGAACACAAACAATCCGACCAGAACGCATTCTCCCGCGGTGTACTTCAATCCCGTGGGAGCCGACGCCCGGTCGAAGTAGAAGAACTGGATCATGATCCGGGCGAACCAGTACAGGGTGATAAAACCGGTGACGCTCGAGGCAAGGGGCGAACCATCGCTGAGTTCCTCGTTGCCGAGGATGGACACCAGGGCAAAAGCCAGGTTCGTGCAAAGGATGTAACCGGCGTAGGTCCAGAAGATCTGGCGAATCAGAGGCGAGACCTGCTGAAGTTCACCTGTCCAGTTCAGGGCCCGAGGCACTCCCAGGCTGCCGACCACCACGACAATTTGTCCCCAACCGGCAACAACAATCCAGTCTGCCGTGTTCATGGTTACCCCCCGAGTGGTGACAGGTCACTATTTTCTAACGATCAACACACCCAGTTACTGTTATAGTCAGATTCCGCGGACGGTGTGTCACAGTTCCAGGCTCCAGCAAACCATGCACTCGAATTCACGACGTCAGGCAATCCAGATCGGAGGCTTGGGCCTTGTCGGGCTCTCGATGTCCGATGTCGAGCTGCTCTCGGCCACGGGGACAAGCCCCCCCCACGACACCCCACGGTCGGTCCTGTTGATCTACTTGCCCGGTGGCCTGTCACACATCGACACGTTCGACCCGAAGCCACGGGCATCGGCGGAGACGCGGGGTGAGTTCGAAACGATTTCCACGCGCGTCTCCGGCACCCATATCTGCGAGCACCTGCCCCGCCTTGCCGCCTGCAGTGATCGCTGGTCAATGGTGCGTTCGCTGGGGCATCCCACGAACGACCACACCCAGGCCCATCACTACGTGCTGTGCGGCAAGATGGAATTGCCCACTCCACTCAACCGGACAAAACCGGTTTCGACGGACTTCCCGTCGATGGCAGCCATTGCCGGATCCAAGCTCACCACCACCAGCCCCCTGCCCTCTGCGGTGATGCTGCCCCGGCTGCTGATCAACGTGGCCAAGCAGGTCCGAGGTGGTCAGACGGCCGGCCGGATGGGTGAGCGTCACGACCCGTGGTTGTTGCATTCCTCGCCCGACTGCAACCAGTACGGCTCGTGCCCCGACTGCTTCATGTTCTCGAATATGAAAACCGAGAAGCACTCGTTTTTCCCAGTGCTCAAGGCCCCCAACCCCCGTCGCCCACAGGACGTGTCGATCCGGCGACTGGATCGACGTCGAGACCTGCTCGGTGAACTGGAACAACAACACCGGCAGTTGGACGAGTTCGTCAAGGTCGAACGATTTGGTCGGCAACGCGAACGCGCCTTGTCACTGCTGACCTCGCAAAAGGTCCGCGATGCCCTGGATGTGGAAACCGGTTCAGCCAAGACACTCGACCGGTATGGCCGGGACCTGTTCGGCAAAACCCTGCTGCTCTCCAAGCGACTGATCGAGAACGGTGTCCGCATGGTGCAGGCACATCTCGGCCGAGGTGTGTCCTGGGACACCCACGGCGACAACTTCCCGTTGCTCAAGAACAAGCTGCTGCCTCCCTTCGACAGGGCGATCACCGCGCTCCTGGAAGACCTCGACGACACCGGCCTGCTCGACACGACCCTGGTCATCGTCTGTAGTGAATTCGGACGGACGCCCAGGATCTCGCGGCTGGAACAACACTACAAGTTGCCGGGCCGAGACCATTGGGGCGCGGCCCAGACGATGCTCGTGGCCGGAGGTGGGGTTGTCGGAGGCCGGGTGATCGGTCAGACCGACAGGATCGGAGCGTACCCCATCGATGCCCCACAGACCCCCCAGAATTTGGCCGCCACGATCTACCAAACACTGGGAATTCCCCGGACGGCCAAATGGCACGATGTCGGAGGCCGCCCGTACCACGTCTACGAGGCCGATCCAATTCCCGGACTGGGCTGATCACTCCCACCGGTCTGACGAAGCGCCTTGTCAGTACAGGCGATTCTCATACGCGTCATCGATCGACTCGTCCAGTTCCTTGGCCGTCTGTCCGGTGCCTGTCTGTTCGGCCAACATGGTCCCAAACGACGGCAGATCGCTTCGGGAGATCCGGTACGTGTCTTCCCACAGTCCGCTTCGCTTGACCGCCTTGCCACACTGCAGGCAGGCCTTTTCGACGCTGACCAGCATTCCGGCAGGTGGCACCTGTCCATTGATCGCACAGGCATCCAACCGAGGATCATCGTGAATCACCTCTGCCGACCCCGTGACACGAAGTGTCTCCAGTACCCCCGGCACCAGAAACAACAGGGCCAGCCGCTTGCGTTCCGTTACGTTGGTCATGCTGTCCAACCGGTTATTTCCACGACGGTCGGGCAACAGGAGTGTCGCTGGATCCAACACAGCGACCGAACCGGGAGGATCCCCACGCGGCGACACGTCCAAGGAACCATCCTCGTTCATCGTCGCAACACAGTAGAACGGAGAACGAGCAATCATGGCCCGACAATGTTCGTCGAGCGTCTCCATGAATTTTTGCTGTGACAGCAGTGACGGTTCCTCGTAGAAACCACGCAAGTCCTCAACTGTCTCCACTCGATTCACAGGCTGTTCACTCATTCCGATTCTGCCTCGCTTTCCGCCATCCCACGTTATCACCAGTGGCCAGACTGCACCACTCTGTCAAACTACGCCTCCCTGTCCGGCTCAGACATCTCGAGCAAGATCTCCACAGCCTCCACAGCCCCATTGGTCTGAACCGTGGCCAACCTTGTCGGGGCCGGCCCGGACAGGTACTGGGAAACCCGTTCGATCAACTCCGTTTCTCCCACCACGGTTTCAGATTCCGTCAGCCGCCTGTCCTGTCGATCGTATCGTCGTTCCCTGGGCCACCCCACCAGCGGACATCCGAATCCCCTCGCCTCCTGGACCGTGTTGTAACCACCGGCAGCCACCAGGACGTCAACTCCGCTGAGAACATCCACCAGCGGCCACAAGCGAATTTCCGACACGTCCCGGGACACTCTTCCCAGCGGCACTCCCGGCAGTGAAGCAAAAACGATCCGGGCGTCGCGGCCCAGTTCCTGTTCCAGGGCATCGGCCACGCCAGCAAAGTGATCGATATCCTCTCGATTGCCGGTCCCTGCCACCAGCACCACGGGCCGTTTTTCTCCGGACAGGTGCAAACGACGTCGCGCGGCACTTCGGTCGTTGCAATCCAAGGGCAAGTTCCACAACCAGGGCGCCGTTTTCCGCGCCTGCGGCAATCCATCAAAAACCGCCGGTTCCCCGGGCACCAGCACCAGGGAAAATTCCCGGACCTGTCGTTCCAGCCCATCGGCCCAATCCAGGTATTCCGGCGAGAGATCCCGGTGAACAAGAACGCGGTGGCCAGGCCAGTCGGAAACCACGTCGGCCAATTCGCCCCCCAGTCCACGGGGAAACGTATCGACCAACAGCAGTGGATGCTGGAACCACGATTGCTCGGCCGACAAAACCTCGCCAACCATCCTGCGGGTCGACTCGGCGTCCAGGTGTGCCGGAATCCGGGTCAATTGATCGTCACCGCCCAGGATGGTGTGCCAGTCTCCACCGGCAGCAAAAGGCGAGTTGGTCAACAGGTGAACCGAGACAGTGTCTCCGGAGGGGTGCCGTCTCAGTGCCGCGATCAGCGACAGCGTTCGGGCCAGGTGCCCCATGCCGCCGCCTAACGCATAGCACACCCAGCGACCGACCCCTGTAGGAGCGTTGGGCAACTAGCTGCCTCCCATGTCCGTTTCGAAGCCCTCGTCCCCTGCCGACTGCAAGGCGTGCGCATCTCCCTCGGTAAAATCATTCGCGTCGGTCCCCGTCGCCGCAGCGTAGGATTCCGAACCCCAGTATTCAGACCCTTCCGACTCATAGTGGTGATGGTAGAAATACGGGTCATAGTGGTAGTAGCTCGATTCGTCTCCGTCCTCATCAACCGAGTGCTTTCGAGCCTTTCGCGACTCGGGAACCTGTCGCTGACAGGTGATACACCGGTCTCCGTCGTCGGTCATCCGCAGATGTTCTTCACAGACCGGTCGACCGCACTGTCCACACGAAACAGCGGGCACCCGATCGCAATCGTGATCAAACAGGAACCCCGACCGCTCGTTGCAGATCCCCTCTTGCCAGGCCATCGCGTACCTACCTTGTCTCTTGTCGTGAACCAAATGAATTCATCACCGCCAGCATCACGCCACCGCGAAGTGGCAAGGACTCGACCCCGCCCATCTCCAGACACGCCGCGACCAGGCCATCGATGTCCGCTGTTGTCGACGCCACGGTTTTCCCCATGCCGTCGCTGACGGTGGTCGTGTTTTCCGACTTCCGGACCCGGGCCATTCGATCCCCACTGGGATCCTTGACCTCCCAACCATCCACGCGGCGGTTGATCCTGCAGATCAGGTTGTCTTGTCCATCCTCGAGTTTCCAATTGCCATTCTCTCGACGTTGGAACCGGAACCGGACGGTTGCCCCATCGACGGCACGAACCTGCAACCGGTCGTCCCGGATGACGATCCATCCCACGACCATGTCGCCGGCGTCTCGCACAGCCACTCGCCCTTTTTTGGGTGGGGAATAACGAGCCAGTTCCTGTCCCTGGCCGTCCAACAGCCGCGACCCCGCCCCGCCCCGTTCCAGGACAGCAAACGACTCGCCCTGCCCATTCCGAAAATCAATTCGTTCGACCGGTGTCGGAGCGGCAACGACCTCGCCCTTGTCTTTGCCAGCAACAGGTTGTTCGTCGCGAGTCGGTGCTGGAGCGACTCCTTTTGGTTGAACCGGATCTGCAGTGTCCGCACAGCCAACCATCGTCGCGAGTACCACCAGGGCACCCGTCACGATCACCCGACGAGAATTCTGAAAACCATTTCTCATAACAACCGGAACCGAATTTCGTGACGCTCTTTCTTCCATCAACTGGTGCGAGCTTGTGATCACTTGGCCTGGTTCAACACGCGGTAAAGGCTGTGCAGGCTCGCCGCCACCCAGTCGCACCCCTGGTAATCAACAAAAGTCTCTTCGGTGATCCAGTTCTCACCGTGCCCCCAGTACTCCTTGGACGTCGAACTGATTGTCAACTTGTCGCCGTCAACCTCCACCGACTTCAACTCGACCCAGGACGGCAATCGCACCGCCCCCTCGACCTCAGCAGCCGCCTCGGCCAGCCGGGGGTACCGTTTCGACTTGCACTTGAGTGACACCGTCAGCCGGCTTTTTCCTTTTGTCTTGTGCTTGTGCTTGATCTTGCCACTGGCACTGCGTGCCGTGCGATTTCGTTCCTGATGCTTTTCGAAAAAGTTGATCGTGAATCGGGTCCCATCCAGCAACTGGCCCGAGAGATCACACCAGTCATCCTCGAAATAGTCGACGTTCCAGTACGAGACCTTCCCACTATCGGTCTGTTTCGCGGCAGCGGTGTGAGGCGACAAGTCCAGTCGGACCGACACGGTTGCGTCGCTGGCCATATCGGCCGAGACCATCCTGAGAATTTCTCGGGCGGTTGTGTACTGGCGATTCTCGATGTCCAGTCCCGCGTATTCCACCTTCAAACGTTTCCCCTTGACCCACATGACCCCGCAGGCAACCAGCATCCCCAGGGCGATCACGCCAAGGATCGTAGCCGGTACGGCGCCAGATCCGCCCGAATCGGCAATGCCGACCAGTGTCGCGAAGAGCATCATGACCCCGAAAATCCCCAGGAACACGCCGCATCCCATCAGGCAACCGGCGGTTCCCATGTTCTGCTCGGCCTCGGAATCGAGGGCGGCAATGGCGTCCAGGTCGGCACGAACCTCCGAGAGTGGTTTTTCGACCAGGTACGTTCGGCCCGCCCGCATTCCTTCGGCCATCAGTTTGCGACGGCCTTCATCCACCGCATCCGTGGGATTCACCTGTTCCGACATAACTGCCTGCCCCTGGCCACTCGAATTCCGGTGCGAAAGTTCCCGTTTGTTCCTCCGGGATCGGGCCGAGATTTTACGGCCTCAGTTACACCTGACGAACACTATACCGTCGGCCATACTCGACCGCATGTCCGCGACAGTCAAACAACCGGAAACAGCCAGCCCCCTGGTCTATCTCTCGTTCGACCAATTCCCCGGTCCCAAGGGAGCCGCCACTCATATCGATGCCTTCAACCGTTGGCTGGGAACATTCGCCATGTCGCTGGGCCGTGAAGCCCATCTCGTCACGCTGCCTCCCGGCCCCGACGCTCTGCAACAGGGCCTCTCGTGCTGGTCGTCCGTCGGCATCACACACCATCCCCTTCCAGCCGCGGGCGAACATCTCTTTGAGCGGGTCGCCTCCTACCGTCGACACCTCTGGCACTGGTGGCGTCAGCGATTCGGCCAGAGAGACATCAAAGCCGAAGCCGTCCACTTTCGATCGATCTTCGAAGGCTACCTCATTTCCCGAGACAAGCCGGAGTACTGCCGGAACCTGATCTACGAGGTCAACGGCCTCCCGTCGGTCGAACTGAAGTACCACTACCCTCGCGTGGCGGACGACCGCGAGTTGATGCAAAAGTTGACACACCAGGAGCAGGTCTGCCTGGATGCCGCGGACATGGTGATCACCGTCAGTGACGTCAATCGCGACCATCTTCTCGCTCGCGGCGTCCCCTCCGAGCGAATCGCGCTGATCCGGAACGGTGTCGACACGGACATGTTCTGCCCCACCGCACCACCACGCGACTGGTCGCAACCCCCGACCGACGACCATCCCGTCAGGCTGCTCTACGTGGGCACGATGACTTCGTGGCAGGGACTCGGGTACGCCATCGACGGCCTGGCCCGGTTACGGCGTGATGTGCCCGCACGGCTGACCGTGGTCGGTCCCGGCCGTCGACGCCAGCGTTCTCAAATCGAAAACCAAGCATTCAAGGCCCGGGTCGGACAGCACGTCGAATTTCACGAACCGGTGACCAAGCCGCGACTGGCCGAGTTCTATTCGCAAGCCGACATCACCCTGGCACCGCTGACGGCCTGCGACCGCAACCTTGTCCAGGGCTGTTCGCCATTGAAAGTCCTGGAAACCCACGCGGCAGGCATCCCGCTTGTCGCCAGCGACCTGCCTGTCGTCCGGGAACTGGCAACACATGACCAGGACGCGGTCCTGGTACGCCCCAACAGTGCCAAGGCGATCAAGGACGCTGTCCTGCGGTTCCTGGATGAACCATCCCTTGCCAACCGGCTCAGTCAAAACGGACGCCGACGGGTCGAACGAGCCTCCGGGTGGCGTGACGGAACCGATTCGCTCGAATCGGTCTATCGCCGGGTGCTCGCCCTGGAGCACTAGACGGCCCGGAGCCGGGCGACAATCTCCGCGAGAGCCGTGGCCTCGACCTCGGCATTGAAATGTGTGCGGACGTGCTTGGCCGCAGCGGCACCGATCTCCGCCCGTCGCGAATCGCTCAACCCCGCGACCTCCTCGATGGCCACACCCAGCGCCCCCAGTTGAACCCGTGGCACCAGGAACCCGGTGGCGTCATGGTCGATCACCTCGGGCATTCCCCCGGCATCACTGCCCAGCACCACCCGGCCACACGCCATCGCCTCGAGCACCGAGTTGGGCATCCCGTCCCAGAGCGAGGGCTGCAGCACGATGTCGCACACATTCAGACACGATGCCACTTCCGCCGCCGTCTCCAGGTGCTCGGTCACCAGTATTCGCTCGGCCGCATCCGGAGACTCGACGGCAAATTCTGTCAACTTGCTCTGTTCCCTGGGACGCACCTCCCCGATCACCAGCAGGCACGCCTCTCGTCGCTGTCGAATCTCCCGGAACGCCGCCAACAAGAATGACATCCCCTTCTTTTCTCTCAACTCCCCACAGAAACCCAGGACCAATTCGCCCGGACGAACTCCCAGCCGCTCCCGAACACCGTCCTCCCGGGCAGCCACAAAGACCTTCCCATCCACCGAGTTGGGCAACACGTGAACCGACTGATCTTCACCCAGCAGGACCTCGACCTTTCCGGCCAGTTCGCGACTGACGGCTGTCACAACGCTGGCACGCTGGAGCGTCCATTGCAGACGCGCGAAGTCACCCGGCGGGAATGCCAAGCGATCCACGTCATTGCCCCGGGCGCTGACTGTCGAGGCGATTCCCACCGATTCTGCAAACAGCACTGCGACAAACCCAGCCGGAACCAGGTAATGCCCCCACGCGGCATCAAAGGGATCCTGGCCATGCAGCCACTCCAACGCGATCATGGTGTGCTGCAACGTGGCATCCCAGGAACCAAATCGCCCCAGGCGATGGACGGTCGGTCGCAGCCGATCATCACCACCGGTCGTCTCCATCTGTCCTGCCGGCAGTCGCCGTGACCAGGCCAACACCTCCACGTCCATGCCAATCCCCACCAGTGCCTCGGCGATCCGAGTCGTGCTGACCGCCACTCCCCCCAGGTCCGGAGAAAAACGTTCCGAGACCATCAGGATTCGCATGGGGTTAGCGTCCGAACCTGGAGGCAAAGACGTCATCTTCAAGATCCTTTTTTCTGTCCGAACCGACGACGGTCTTCACGATCCAGTTTCATCCGCGACATCGCCTTTTCTCGAAACGACCGGCGACTGGATGCCTGGAAAAACTGCTCCCGTGACGCTTCGAATGTCCGGGGCTTGACGGTGAAGTCGTCCTTGAGATCCGGCCAGTACATCTCGGGGGCATACTCTCGCATCTGCGTGTCGAAGACCCAGCCGTGTCGTGTCACGATGGTTTCGCCACTCTTGCCGAACAACGCGTCGATCTCATCAAAATTCCCGGCAAAGTTCCGGAAAAAGATCCCCTTGCGCTGTCGCGAAATCAGTTCCCGTTCGGCGTGCCGTTCGCGTTGCTTGCCTCGAAACGCCCGACGATAAACCAGTGGCCGCGGCCAACGGTTCACCGTCGGATGCCGAACCACAGTCTGCGAATTGGTCCACTCACCACGAGCGATCGGACACAGGGTGTCACGGTCATAGAACTCAAAAGGAACCGTTGCAAAGGGCAAGTCGACCTGTGTCGCCAGGAAATCGAGCACAAAGTCGTCCGGAAACTGGGGGTACTTGCGGGCGTACTTTTCCCACAGCTCCACCAACCACAATTGCTCACGGTCCAGCAACAGCACTCCGGAAGAAAACCCGGCCGATGTTCCCGAGTCGTAGCAGGAGATCAACGGTGGGTTCCACGTGCTGGGAATCGGCCGATCGATCCGACACTCGATATCCACCCAGAGCACTCGTCCCCATTCGATGATCGCCTGGCGAATAAAACCGATCTTGTAATCAAAGGCCGCAATCACCTTGTCGAACACCTGGTCACACTCATGGTGATGCAACCGGTACCCCAGCCGGTGACAATCCTGTGACAACCCGTCGAGAAACACTCGAAAATCCGGCGTCGAGTAACTGATCACAGTCAGTTCGTTTTGCGATTGACCACCGCCGGTTGAATCACTCATATCCCAGCCTCTCCAGGAGCATGGTCGCGCCGGGCTGGGCCAGGAATCTCTCGACACGGGAATCGAACAGCGGCCGACGCCAACGGCCCACCGACTCGGTTGTCACCGGTCGTGCCGGCTCAGACCACGAATCGGTCTGCTGGACTGTCGCTGTCGCCGGATAGTGCAAAACGGCGTCGTCCCAATCCAGTCCCAGGAATTCAACAACCCGGACCATTGTTTGCGTGTAATCTCCAACAAGATCCTCGTAGCGGATCCGCAGCACACCTGGATGGTCATCCCAGGCCAGTCCCGCCGTGACATCGCTCACCCACCGTTCCGGTTCCACCCAGAATCCCGACGGATCCCGTGGATGCCTCGAGACGGTCACATCGCGTCCATCCCGGACCATGTGCAAGAACTTCGTGTCACGCCCCAGGCTGTAGAAGATGCGTTCGAGATTGTGGACATTGCGTGGTGTCTTTTCGACCCAGGCGCGACAGGTCCGCCATCGCGGACCGGCCACAAGGACTCGCCTCAGCCCACGCAAGTCCGGATCGGCAATCCGGCCGCCTTGCGGCCAGTAGGCTCCCGGACACAACAGTTGAGTCTCGTCGGGAATCGCACACAAATCGCGGTGGCATGACAGTGCCGAGAGAAGCAAAGTCGTTCCCGACCGGGCACATCCACCGATCACCACGGGGATCCTCTGCCCCAACCGTCGACGGTTCCACGAACCGGTGGACAACAGCGACCTCCAAACACCACGCAAACCACGCTCCTCGATTGACCCCGTCACGGGACACGGGTTCAATTGTCCTGTTCCATCTCCTCAGTCTCAAGCCGCCCCATGCAGCTTCTCCGTATCGTCCGTATCGTCCGCCGGCTACGCGCCCGCCGGTACATCGGCCCACTGGCGGTCCTCTCGGTCCTGGCCGTTGCCATCCTGGGCAACGCGGCCTGTTTCTACTACTTCGAGCAACCTGGCCGGATGGCCGCAACACCACCGGATCCGCTGACCGCCGAGGATACAATCTGGTACAGCATCATCTCGATCACCACGATCGGATACGGCGACTTCTACGCCACAACCACCGGGGCTCGCGTCTCCACCTTCGTGTTCATTGTCGTTGTGGGGCTTGGAGCCTTTTCGATGATCGTTGGCATGACGATCGACACCCTGACCGGAATCGTTGAAAGCAGGAGACGAGGAATGGCAAACATTCTGGCACACGATCACATCATCATCGTCAACGCGCCCACCACGGATCGCCTGAACCAACTGATATCCGAACTGAAGGCCGATCCCAACCACGAATCCACCGACATCGTGGTCGTCAGCGACCGCATCGAGGAGTTGCCCTTCCAGGACGCTCACGTGCTGTTTGTCCGGGGTTCGGTGCTCGCCCGTGACACGTACGAACGAGCCTGCGTCGGTGAAGCCAACCAGGCCATCGTGCTGGCCACCTCCTACGATGACCCCGGCAGTGACGCGGTGGTGGCGTCGGCCGTGGCCGTTATCGACAGCATCAAGCCCGACATCCACATCGTCGCCGAGTGCATCAACCCCAGCCACCGTCCCCTGTTCGACTCGGTTCACTGCGACTCGATCGTTTTCAGCATGGGCATCACCGGCAACCTGCTGGCCCAGGAAGCACAAGACCCCGGCATCGCACAACTGATCGAGGTCATCACCAGCAACTCGAGAGGCACAACACTCTTCAGTACCGATGTGTCCAACGGCAATTCCGAGGATTACACCGAAATGGCCCGCCAACTTTTGGCCAAGGACATCAACGTGCTGTGTGTCAACCGCGGCCAGGACAGCCTGACCTCCTGGCAGAACACCACACCCCAACCCGGCGACCGGCTGATTTACGCCGCACGACAACGGCACACCTGGTCCGAACTCAAGTCCCTGGCCACGGGGTAACGGCGTCCAACCATGACACGCCTTCTCACCTGCCTCCTGTTGCTGGCATACCCCCTGTCGGCCCTCGCCAACCCACCGGCCTCACCACGCCGGGTGAGATTTCCTCGCCCCGGACGCAAGATCATCGTCTACGGTTGGGAGATGGGCTTTCGCGAGGTGTCCGACATCCGTCGAAACGCCCAGGTCATGCAACGCCAACCATTTGACGGCATCATGTTCAGCCTGTTCCACAAGGGACTGGCCCGTGACAAGGCCTTCATTCACTCAGGACGGCTCACCGATGCCCAGCTGGCTCCGGCCGTCAAGGAGCTGGCGGCAATCCGCTGGACCACGTTCACCGACAACTTCCTGGTGGTCAAGGCGGGTGAGAAATTCCTCGAAAACGGCGAACCGGGCCGCATGGACTGGTTCGACGACCGTCAGTGGGAAACGATCTGCCACAACATCGGCGTAATGACCCGGGCCGCCGTCGCAACACGCTGCGTCGGGTTGGGCTTCGACCCGGAACCTTATCACTCCTCGGCCTGGAACTACGACCAGGCTGGCAGCCGCAAACCACAACCTCATCGCGACACGAAGACCTTTGCCGAGTACGTCGCAGTGGTGCGACGGCGAGGTGGCCAATACATGCAGGCGATCCAGTCGGAAATGCCTGGGGTCCGTATCTTCAACCTCTACCAGGCCATCCGAATTCCCCCCAGCGAGTTGGCCGAAACGATCTACTCTCTCTATCCCGCGTTCATCAACGGCATGCTGGATGTCGCCGGACCAAACGTGAGATTCATCGATGGAAACGAATACGGTTTCAGCCTGCTCACCCGTGGCGACTACACCAACGCCTACGTCAACGTGAAAGAACGCAAGCTCGCCCTGATTGACCCGAAAAACCGCGAGACGTACCGTCGCCAGGTCCAGGTTTCGGTCCCCATTTACCTCGACGACATTTTTGGCAGCCACAAGAAACGTCGCTGGATCGGGACCTACCTCACGCCCGAGAACAAGCAGAAACTCTTTGAACACAAGCTGTTCCAGGCCCTGGATGCCGTCGACGAGTACGTCTGGATTTACGGAGAGCGGCCGGCGTGGTTCAGCAGCGCCCCCCGGGTGCCGCGTTGGGCGACACAAAGTGTCAAAACGGTCAAGCAACGTGTCGAGCGACTGAGACTCGAAGCCCGCCCAAAGAACACCTCACTGATCAAGCGAGTCCGCGAACAAATCGCCGTGCGTGACAGGGAATTGGCCGGTTTGAATGCAACCCAGCGGCAGACACCACGCCTGCCGTCCTCACAAGCCATGGTCCCACGCCTGCCCGGTGGAGTGGCCCCCCCCACGATCAACGGAACACTCGATGACCCCGCCTGGAAACACGCCACGGTTTTAACCGGCTTTCGGCCGTTGCTTTACTTCATCCGTGATCAGCGTGCGGTCGACACCACGTGCCGGGCCATGTGGGATGACCGTTTCCTGTACCTGGGCTTCAAATGCCAGGAACCTCGAATCGCGGAACTGGCCCAATCGGCCACCAATCGGCAACGGAACCGCAACACGCTGGTGATGTCGAAATCGGCAGCCGCCCAGTCATTCGTTCGCCTCGATGTTCCACTGGAAGGTCCGTCCAACCGCATGGCCCGCAAACCCGGCACCGGAGGCTGGGCCATCGACAAGACCGTCGGACGCCGACTCTCCAGGGGTCACCAGATTTCCGACACAATGTGGACGGCCGAATGGCGGGTTCCGTGGTCGGTACTTGGCGGCGTTCCCAAGACCGGAGACACCCGACGAGCCACGGTCACCCGCGTCCGCAGCCCCTGGGCCGAACACGACAGTTGGGCCCCACAGATCGACCCCAACCTGATCGACGACAAGCTGCTGGGAACGTGGGTTTTCGGATCGCGTTAGGCCACCGGTTTCTTACCGGCGAGTGGACCGTGGTAATCACGCGGCAGAAACACGATCGCGGTCAAAGACAAAGCCAGCACAATCAGGCACGCCACGATCGACAGGCCGCTGATGGCCTGCCCCAGTTCCACGCCGTGTGTGTCACGGAGATAGCCGATGAACGGCGAGGTGAATGCAGCCGGAAAGGCAATCACGTTGAACAACCCGATGGCCGTCGACCGCGCGGCCGGATCAATCACATCGAATGAAGTGGTCCAGAGGTTGGCCACGTAAAAACCGTAGCCCAGGCCAATCACGACCATGGTCGGAGCCAGCACGTTTCGTGATTCCGCGATGCCCAATACGACCAGGGCGGGAATCCACAACGCGATTCCCAGGATCTGCACCAGCATCCGTCCACGGACCCACCGCCTGGCCCAACGGTCGGCAACAAATCCCCCCACCAGCAACCCCAGGAACGCAGCTGGACGATAGTAGATCGTCGCAAAGAACCCGGCGTCCGCATTCGTCATCCCGAGATCCTCGACGTAATGTCGAGCCAGCCAGTAGTTTTGCGCGTTGTCGACAACACAGAATCCGCCAAAGACAATCGCCAACAACACAAACGTGCGAAGTTTCAACACGGACAACAAGGTCGCCCACAGTCCCGCTCCCTGCTGACCCAGGCCGTGACTCGACTTGCGTTCCGTTCGTTCCGGTTCGGACATCACAACAGCAACCACCAGGGACGCCAGGCCGCCCGTCACTCCGAAGACAAGCAAGGCCAGCCGCCAGCCGGACAACTCCCCGACCCCCAACACCTCGAATGGCAGTACCAGGTTGGGCAGGTCCGCCAGCCCACCGCCCAGCGTTCCAACAACCACAACCGCAAGGTTGAGCGACAGGTTGTAGACGCCAACCGCCGTTGACCGATTCTTCGGCGTGAAACAGTCGGCCATCACACCGGCAATTGCCGGAACGCTGGCTGACTGGCTGAA
>MDTE01202581.1_pt1 | contig 17123 bp, 16 predicted proteins | sample 811231 | NCBI WGS metagenome assembly MDTE01 (sample SAMN05326651, study PRJNA326480) | marine metagenome | isolation source: seawater | place: Indian Ocean: Red Sea | collected 2010
ATACTTGATAAATTTGAAATAATTTGAAATAACCACATTAAACCTAGGGGAAAAAATGACATTAAACACGAATTTAAAAAACATACTTTTAGTTATCTTTGCAACTTTAATTCTTAGTGCTTGTTCTACAGGAAAAAAGTCCGGAGTTGTAGAAGGCGATGTATATACTGGAACGGAGACAGTTGAGTATTTAGCTTCAGGTGTTCCTGATAGAGTTTTCTTTGCAACAAATCAATCTTCATTAACGACAGCTTCCAGGGCAACTTTAAGAAAGCAGGCTACATTTTTAAGAAAGAATAAAAATCTTAATGTGACAATAGAAGGCCATGCTGATGAAAGAGGAACTAGAGAATACAACTTAGCATTGGGAGAAAGACGTGCAAACGCTGCTAGAGATTATTTAATGACGTATGGAATTTCAGGTAAAAGAATTTCTGTAATTAGTTATGGAAAAGAGAAACCAGTAAATCCAGCATCGTCACCAATAGCTTGGTCTCAAAACAGAAGATCTGTAACAGTTAAAGTAAATTAATCAAACTAATTTTAAATTTAAAGACCCTTTAATATAATAAATTAAAGGGTCTTTTTTTTGCCATTTTATCTACTTACAAGAGAATCATGAACTTTTTAAAAAAAATTTTTACAATTTTATTCTTACATTTATTTTTTATTACTTATTTGAATGCCGAGGAAGAGGAAATATATTTAAAGGCTATATCAGATCAAATTCAAGTTATAACTAAAGATTTAAAAACCCTAGAAAAAGCTGTTTACCAAAAGTCAGATGTTACTTCAGGCGTTAATTTGAATAATTTAAAATCGGACGGGCTTAATGAAGACATTTTAACAAAACATTTACTAAAGTTGAATGAAATCGAGGATCAGTTTCGTCAATTAACTAATAAATTTGAAGAGGTAAATTTTAAATTAGATAAATTATCTACTAGAGTAACAAAAATCCAATCAGATACTCAGCTAAGATTTTCAGATCTGGAGTCCGGAGAAAATTTGAACTTAAAGAAAAAAAAGGTGAATTTGCCAGGTACAAGCAAACCAAAAGACTTTGGCGCTAACCCTGGATACGAAACAACAAAATTACCTACTCAACAAACTTTAAATTCTGTCGAAAGCGCCCAAACTGTAATCACTGAAGAAACTGAAAAAAAAGATCCAATATTGCCAAACAAACCAACAAACGAACAATATGAATTTGCAGTGAGCTTTATGAAAATAGGAGACTATGAAACTGCCGAAGCTGCTTTAAAAGAGTTTATTGATAATAATAAAGATCATGATTTAGCTGGCAGTGCTCAGTATTGGTATGGAGAAACATTTAGAATTAGACAATTATATTCGGATGCAGCTACAGCGTATTTAGATGGTTATCAAAATTATCCTAAAAGCAAAAAAGCTCCAGATAATCTTTTAAAATTAGGTATCACAATGGTTCAACTTGGTGAAAAAGACCAGGGTTGTAAAATGATAGTTGGATTGAAAAAAGAATACCCTAAAGCAAGCAAGTCTGTGTTACAAAAAGCTCTATATGAGCAAAAAAAATTCAAGTGCAATACTTAAAAGTGGATTTAAGGATCTTAAGGACTCTTTTAAAGTTTATTTAAATTTTAGAAATAAAATTTTAAAATTAAAAAAAAAATCATTTCTAGTTGCAGTATCAGGAGGGCCAGATAGCTTAGCTCTTGTTGCTTTAAGCAAAGCACTTAGCTATGAAAAAAAAATAATTTTTTTTTATGCATTAGTTGATCATAATATTAGAAAAAATTCAGCTAATGAAGCTAAGAATGTGAAAAAGCTTCTAAAGAAACATAATTTAATTTTAAATATTTTAGTCAATAAAACTAAGATAAAAAAAAATATTCAAGGAGCAGCTAGAAAAAAAAGATACGAAATGCTTGAAAAATTTTCAAAAAAAAAAAAAATCAGCACAATCTTAACTGCTCATAACTTGGAGGATCAAGTTGAGACGTTTTTTATTAGACTATCAAGAGGAAGTGGACTTAAGGGTTTATCTGCGATGAGACCTTTAACCAAAATTAATAAAAAAATTTTTTTATTTAGACCCTTTTTAGAAACAAAGAAAAAGGATCTTATCAAGATTTCCAAGATTATTTTTGGAAAGTATATTAAAGACCCCTCTAATCAAAACAATAAATATCTTAGAACAAAAATAAGAGGTTTAAAACAACCTTTGATTAAGAGCGGAATAGAATATAGTCAAATTATTCGATCGATAAATAATTTGGCCTCTAGCAGTTTTATTCTAGAAAAATATAACAAAAATATAATCAAAAATATTATTAACAAAAAAAATAACTTAATATCGATTAATTTCAATAAGTTTAAAGTTCTAGATAATGAAATTAAAATAAGTGTAATAAATGAGTCGATTAAAATTTTAAAAAAAAACTATTATAATTTAAGGTCCAAAAAAGTAATAAATTTAATAAAAAAATTACAACTTAAAAGTTTTAAAAAAGCTACTCTGGGGGGTTGTTTATTTTTCCTTAAAAGAGATAAATTATGCTTAAAAGATGAGAAAATTTAAGTTTTTTAATAATTTGGATATAATTTGTCTTATTTACAACCTATTTTTGTTTAAAGTATACTTGTATTATTAAAATAATTGACTATTTAAAAAGGTATGAACGTTAAAAATTTAATTATGTGGGTGATAATTGTCCTACTTTCAGTGGGACTTTTCAATATGTTTCAAGACCCAGATAAAATAAATTCTGAAAAAAATTCTTTACCATTTTCTAACTTCCTTAATGAAGTTGATGCTGGAAGAGTTGTTGAAGTTAAAATACAAGGGAATAACATATCTGGTGTTTTAGCTGACGGTAAAAGCTTCAAAACTTACTCTCCAAATTATCCTGAGCTCGTAGATAGGCTTTCAGAAAAAGGCGTGAGTATATTAGCTTCGCCCCAAGAAGATAAAATGCCTTCTTTGTTAGGAATTTTACTATCTTGGTTCCCAATGCTTTTATTAATCGGTGTCTGGATATTTTTTATGCGTCAAATGCAAGGAGGTAAAGGCGGTGCAATGGGATTTGGTAGATCAAAAGCAAAACTATTAAACGAGGCTCAAGGCAAGGTTACTTTTAACGATGTCGCTGGAGTTGAAGAAGCAAAAGAGGAAGTCGAGGAAATAGTTGAATTCTTAAAAGATCCAAAGAAATTTAGTCGTTTAGGAGGAAAAATTCCGAAAGGTGCTCTTTTAATTGGACCTCCAGGAACAGGTAAAACTTTATTAGCTAAAGCCATAGCTGGAGAGGCAAATGTACCTTTTTTTTCAATTTCTGGTTCTGATTTCGTAGAAATGTTTGTTGGTGTTGGTGCATCAAGAGTCAGAGATATGTTTGAGCAAGGAAAGAAACATTCACCATGTATCATTTTCATAGATGAAATAGACGCTGTTGGAAGAAGCAGAGGAGCAGGTCTTGGAGGTGGAAATGACGAAAGAGAACAAACTTTGAACCAACTTCTTGTTGAAATGGACGGCTTTGATACAAATGAAGGTATAATATTAATCGCAGCCACTAACAGACCAGATGTATTAGATCCAGCTTTACTAAGACCTGGGAGATTTGATAGACAAGTAGTTGTTGGAAACCCTGATATTATTGGCAGGGAAGCAATTTTAAAAGTACATGTTAAGAAAATCAATTTAGGACCTGACGTAAAACTTAGAACAATTGCAAGAGGAACTCCTGGATTTTCTGGAGCTGACCTTGCGAACTTAATTAATGAGTCAGCCTTGCTTGCAGCAAGAAAAAATAAAAGAGTTGTCACAATGTCAGATGTTGAGGAAGCAAAGGATAAAGTTATGATGGGTGCTGAAAGAAGATCAATGGTTATGTCTGAGGATGAAAAAAAGTTGACCGCATATCACGAAGGAGGTCACGCTATAGTAGCTTTAAATGAGAAAGCATCTGATCCAATACATAAAGCAACAATAATTCCAAGGGGAAGAGCTCTAGGAATGGTTATGAGATTACCCGAGAGAGATCAATTGTCAGTCACGAGAGAAAAAATGCATGCAGATATAGCTGTTGCAATGGGGGGAAGAATTGCAGAAGAGATAATATTTGGACATGATAAAGTAACATCAGGAGCTTCATCCGATATTGACATGGTAACAAAAATGGCCAAGAACATGGTCACTAAATACGGGATGAGCACTGAGCTTGGAACTATTGCATATGGTGAAAATGAGGAAGAGGTATTTTTAGGAAGATCTGTCACCAAACAACAAAATATGTCAGAGGAGACTGCAAAAAAAATTGATGCAGAAGTTAAAAAAATTGTTGATAAAGGCTATGAAAGAGCTAGAAAAGTTCTAACTGAAAAAATTGAAGATCTTCATAAAATTGCAAAAGCTTTACTTATTTACGAAACTTTATCTGGGGATGAAATAAGAGATTTGATACTTAAGAATATTAAGCCTACAAGATCTTTCAAAGAGGAAGATAAAGAGGAAGGTAAATCATCCTCTGCTTTAGGCTCTTTAGGATTAAAGCCAAAACCTGCAATTTAATATTTCATGATCAAATATTACACAAGAGCGTGTAATTTTTATTATGGAAAACAAGCAAATTTATTAATAAAAAAAAAAAAGGCACTTCCACTTTGTGGTAATCGAAACATAGCTTTTGATAAGATTGAGATCTACAAAAGAAATAAAAGTTTCATTAAAAGTAAGCTTGTAAACATTGCCAAAATAAATAAGCTCAAGAAAATTGAGAGAACAAAAATCTTAAATGATTTAAAGAAAATTATTGTCAAAAGAAAAAATTTTTTAAATAATGTTAATTTTTCTGAACCCACAATTATGGGGATTTTAAACTTAACACCAGATAGTTTTTCTGATGGTGGAAAATTTAATAGAAAAGATAAGTCTTTAAAGCAAATATCTAAAATGATTAACTTTGGAGCAAAAATTATTGACGTCGGAGGTGAGTCAACTAGACCAGGTTCAAAAAGTATAGATCCAATAACTGAGTGGAAAAGAGTTCAAAAAGTTATTAAATCATTTAAAAAAAAAAATAAAAATATTTGTCTATCATTAGATACTAGAAAATCAGATCTTATGCTAAGAGGTATAAAATACGGAGTAGATCTGATAAATGATGTTTCTGGATTCAATTATGATAAAGATAGTTTAAATAAAATCAAAAAATATAAAAAAATCACCAAAGTCTTACACCATATGAAAGGAACACCCAATACGATGCAAAAAAATCCAAAATATAAAAATGTTTTATTAGATATATATGATTTTTTTCAAAATAAAATTAATAGTAAATTTATTGGCAAAAAGATAATATTAGACCCAGGTATTGGGTTTGGTAAAACTTTGAAACATAATTTGAGTTTAATTTCTAATATTTCTCTGTTTCATAGTCTAGGTTTTCCTGTAATGATTGGAACTTCTAGAAAAAGATTTATAAGTCAGATATCGAAAAAGAATGATAGTGAGGACCGAACAGGAGGTACCATAGCTTCAGTTCTTTACTTATTATCTCAAGGAGTGCAAATTTTTAGAGTTCATAATGTAAATGAAGTAAGGCAAGGAATATTAGTTTTTGGAAAAATCCTAAATAATTGATGAAGAATAAATATTTTGGAACAGACGGTATAAGAGGAACAGTCAATCAGGGAAATATTACGGGTGAAAAATTTTTTAAATTTGGCTTAGCCTCAGGTAATTACTTTAAAAATCAAAAAAAAAATAAACAAATTGCAATTATAGCAAAGGATACAAGATTATCTGGATATACATTGGAACCAGCTTTAGTCTCAGGCCTAGTTTCAGGGGGAATGCATGTCTTTACTCTTGGACCTTTACCAACAAATGGTTTAGCGATGCTTACAAAATCTATGAGGGCTAATATGGGAATCATGATTACTGCTTCTCACAATCAATATTATGATAATGGACTGAAATTATTTGGACCAGATGGAATGAAATTATCCGATAATATAGAAAAAAAAATAGAAAAATTGATAGACGCAAAAAATTCAAAGCAATTAACAAATCCAAAACTACTAGGAAGAGTCAAAAGACTGGAAGATGGGAATGAGAGATATATAAAAATACTCAAAAATAATTTTCCGAAAAACTTTAATTTAAAGGGTCTCAAAATAGTTTTAGATTGTGCCAATGGGGCTTGCTATAAAGCAGCTCCAAAACTATTAAAGGAATTAGGTGCAAAAATAATCCCTATCGGAATTAATCCAAATGGTCTTAATATTAATGATAAATGTGGATCAACCTTTCCCAAAAAAATTAAATCTGCTGTCAAAAAATATAGAGCACATGTAGGGATTTCTTTTGACGGAGACGCAGATCGAATAATTATGTGCGATGAGAATGGAAAAATCATAGATGGAGACCAGATCATTGCAATGATTGCAAAAAGATGGAAAATTAAAAAAATTTTAAAAGGAGGTGTTATAGGCACGCAAATGTCTAATATTGGGTTGGAGAAATTCTTAAAAAAAGAAAAAATTAGATTTCTTAGAGCAAAAGTTGGGGATAGATACGTAAAAGAGAAAATGAAAAAATTTAATTTTAATTTAGGAGGAGAACAGTCCGGTCACATAATTCTTGGAAAATTTGCTACTACGGGAGATGGGCTATTAGTTGCATTGGAGGTTTTATTTTCTCTTAGAAAGCAAAAAAAAGCGAGTAAATTATTGAATGTTTTTACTCCACTTCCTCAAATTTTAGAGAATGTTACTGTAAAAGATAAGAATATAATTAATAGCTTCAAAATAAAAAAAGCAATAAAAAAAGCATCTAAACTTATAAGTTCACAAGGAAGAATTTTAGTAAGAACATCGGGAACAGAGGATAAATTAAGAATTATGGCGGAGTCTCATGAAAAGTCTCTTATATTAAAATGTATAAAAACAATTAAAAGTTCACTAAGATAAATTGAAACCAAAATCAAAAATTTTAATTATAGCTGGATCTGACTCTTCAGGTGGTGCTGGCATACAAGCAGACATTAAAACTGTTACTTCTTTAGGAGGATATGCAATGACTGCAATTACAGCTTTAACTGCGCAAAATACCACTGGAGTAAAATCAGTAGTACCTATAGACTCAAAGGAAATCGAAAAACAAATTCTATTTACATGCAAGGACATAAACCCCGATGCTATCAAAATTGGTATGCTACACTCACGAAAAGTAATTATTTCAGTGATTAAATCATTAAGAAAAATTAAAACTAAAAAGATAGTTTTAGACCCTGTAATGGTAGCTAAAGGAGGAGCTAAACTGATTAATCAATCAGCTATAAATATTCTTAGAAAAAAACTTGTTAAAAAAGTTTTTCTTATAACTCCAAATATTCCAGAGATTGAAATTTTATCGAAAATTAAGATCAAAAATATCGAAGATATGATTAAAGCAGGGCGCATTTTGATGCGCCTTGGTGTAAAAAATGTGCTTGTCAAGGGTGGACACACTAAATCAAAATATGTTCAGGATGTCTTATTAAGTAAAAGACAAATAAATATTTTTAGAAATAAAAGAATTATAACTAAAAATACCCATGGGACTGGTTGTACTTTATCTAGCGCTATCGCAACATTTTTATCATGTGGAAAACCTTTAAAGACATCTTGTGAATTAGGAATTAAATATGTTAACCAGGCATTAAAATCAAATTTAAGGTATGGTAAAGGTCATGGCCCAATTAATCACTTAAACTCTGTAAATCTAAAAGAAAGTTTTAATTAATGAATAATGTAGCAGTAGTAGGTTCGCAATGGGGGGACGAAGGCAAGGGCAAAATAGTTGATTGGTTATCTAGTGAGGCTGATATAGTTGTAAGATTTCAAGGTGGTCACAACGCAGGTCATACTCTTGTGATAGACAAAAAAGTATTTAAATTACGTTTATTACCATCGGGCATTGTCAGAAAAGGAAAAATTTCGATTTTAGGTAATGGTGTGGTAATAGACCCATGGGCATTATTAGAAGAAATAAAAGAAATAAAAAAACAAGGAATCGTAGTTGATCCTGAAAACTTCATGATTTCTGAGTCTGCTTCACTAATCCTACCTTTTCACAAAGAAATGGATGAAATTAGAGAAGATGCGGCTGGAAAAGAAAAAATAGGCACGACAAGGAGAGGAATAGGCCCATGCTACGAGGATAAAGTTGGAAGAAGATCAATTAGAGTTATGGATTTAAGGTCTGAAAGCAATTTAGATAATAGACTAGAAAATGTCTTACATCATCATAATGCAATAAGAAAAGGATTAAAAAAAAAAATTTTTAAAAAAGAGGATTTAAAAAAAAGTTTATTAGAAATAGCTCCAGATATATTAAGATTCTCAAAGCCAGTTTGGTTAAAATTGGATGAATTTAAAAAAAGAGGAAAAAAAATTCTATTTGAAGGTGCCCAGGGAATACTTTTAGATGTTGATCATGGAACCTATCCTTATGTAACATCGTCTAATACTGTTCCAGCAATGGCAGCTACTGGCTCAGGTTCTGGTCCAGATAAAATTGGTTATATTTTAGGCATAACTAAAGCGTACACCACAAGAGTCGGAAGTGGTCCATTTCCTACAGAACTAAACGATGAGATTGGAGAAAATTTAGGTAAAAGAGGAAAGGAATTTGGTACAGTAACAGCTAGAAAAAGACGATGTGGCTGGGTTGATGGAGTTTTAGTTCGTCAAACTATCAAAATATCTGGAATTAACGGTATAGCGTTAACTAAATTAGATGTTCTTGATAAATTAGAAGAAATTAAAATGTGTGTAGCATATGAACTAAATGGAAAAAAATTAGATTATTTACCCGCAGCTTCAGAGGATCAATTTAATATAAAACCAATTTACAAAACATTTCCAGGATGGAAAAGTAAAACACATGGCATAAGAGTAATGAAAGATTTACCAGAGAATGCAAAAAAATATATCTATGCCCTTGAGGATTTTATTGGAGCAAAAATATCAAGTATTTCAACAAGCCCTGAAAGAGATGACACAATATTAGTTGAGGATCCTTTTAAGGCCTAGTTTGCAGGTAATAAATTTTTAGACTTACTAGAGTTAATCATTGATTTTTGCAGTTTTTCAAAAGCTTTCGTCTCAATTTGTCTTATTCTTTCTCTACTAATTTTATACTTTTTACTTAATTCCTCAAGTGTTATTGGAATTTCTGACAATCTTCTAGCAACTATAATTTCTTTCTCTCTTTCATTTAAAATCTTCATTGCGTTTTCAAGTAATTCTTTTTTATCATCATACTCTTGTTTTTGTGATATAACTAATTCTTGGTCAAGACTGTCATCAACTAACCAATCTTGCCATTCATCTGTTTCGCCTTTTTTAATGGGATCGTTTAAAGATTTTTCTTGTCCCATCAATCTTCTGTTCATATTAATTACCTCGTCTGAGTCAACGTCAAGTCTTTTTGATATTTCATTTATATGTTCTTCTTTTAAATCTCCTTCTTGACCAGGAGCAATCTGGTTTTTAAGTTTTTTCAAGTTAAAAAAGAGTTTTTTTTGCGCTGTTGTCGTTCCCATCTTCACCAAACTCCAAGATCTCAAAACATATTCTTGAATTGCAGCTTTAATCCACCACATCGCATAAGTCGCCAATCTAAATCCTTTATCAGGATCAAATTTTTTAACTGCTTGCATTAAGCCAATATTTCCCTCAGAAATTAATTCATTTACCGGTAAACCATAACCGCGGTACCCCATTGCAATTTTTGCCACTAATCTTAAATGACTTGTAACAAGTTTATGAGCTGACTGTAAATTTCCATTCTCTCTCCAATTTTTGGCTAGCATGTATTCTTCCTCAGCATCAAGCATTGGAAACTTTTTAATTTGGCTCAAGTATACAGAAAGTCCACCGACTGAAGGTGCAGGTAAATTACTAATCTCATTTTTTTTAGTCATAATATTGTATGATTTATATATTTTGATAATTATTTCAACTACTTAGATTATTAAGTAAATCTAGCATTTTTTTAAAGTCCAGTGGAAGCTCAGATTTAAATTCAATTAATTTTTTTTTAGTAGGGTGAACAAATTTTAATGTTTGAGCGTGCAGCAACTGACCTTTGAGATCTTTTAAAAGATTTAGAAAATTTTGATTAATTTTTTTAAATTTTATATTCCTTTTTCCATATTGATTATCGCCCAATAAAGAAACTCCTTTATATTTTAAATGAACTCTTATTTGATGAGTTCTTCCAGTTTCTAGCTTACATTCTATTAAACTAATTTTTGGAATGTCTTTTACATTAAAAACTTTTAGAGTTTTATAATTTGTGATTGCTTTTTTTCCAGATATTTCACTTACAGCCATTAACTGCCTATTTTTTTTACTTCTTGCAATCAAGGTATTTATTTTTCCTTGAAGAGGTCTTATAACTCCCCAAACTAAACAAACATAACTTCTTTTAATCGTGTGTCTGCTGAATTGCTCCCCAAGTTTATTATGTGATAAATTATTTTTAGCTACTACAAGCAATCCACTAGTATCTTTATCAATTCTGTGGACTATTCCTGGTCTTAAATCTCCGTTGATGTTTGATAAGCCATCTTTATATTTATAAACAAGTGCGTTTGCTAAAGTATTTTCAATATTACCTGCACCAGGGTGGACTACCAAACCTTTAGGCTTATTGATGATAATTAAATCTTTATCTTCGAAAACTATATTTAATTTTACATTACTCGGCTTAAGTATTTTTTTATTCACTTTTGCAAATCTTATTTTTACTTCATCTTTAGTTTTAACTTTAGTGGCGGGAGAATTTATTACATTGCTGTTAATTTCAACTTGATTCTGTTCAATAAGTTTTTTTATATAAGAACGAGTATAGTCCTTAATTTTTTTAGTTATAAAAACATCAATTCTCGTTTTATTGCTTTTTTTTTCCACTGATAATTTTATTGAGTTATTCATAAATTAATTTAAATTATCATATACTGCGCCGGTAGCTTCAACTGGATAGAGCGCCGGATTTCGGCTCCGGAGGTTATGGGTTCGACTCCTATCCGGCGCACCAATCATTCAACAGATCCAATCTTTAAATTTTTCTTTATTGTTTATTATATATTCTGGGAAAGAGTCATCTAAATTTATTACTTTGTATTTTATATTTCTATCAAACAAATCTTCTTTGTAAAAAATCTTTTTTTCAATATTTTTGATAGTATTAAATTTCTCTTTATTAAATTCTTGATGAGCGTAAGCCAGAATCTTTTTTCTTATTGACTGCGGATCTTTTAAAAAGCTGAAGTGCCAACCACCATTTTCAATTAACTGTGGCTGTTTATCAGAAAAAATTTTCCAAAAAGGTTTTTTTTTAATTTTTATATCTCTTAACCATTGTGGAGATTTTAAGTTCCTTTTTTCACAGATTTTACTTCCTGGCCAATAACCATCACTTATATTGATCAGATTTATTTTTGATTGAAAATTTTTCTGTAAGAAGCATGCGTATTTATATTTAATATTAAATTCTTTAATTTTTTTAGGATTAGGTATTTCATCTATATCTGAAATTATAATCCAATCTGTAGGTTCGAATTCCTGCAAACCACGTGATAGAGCGTTTCTCTGAAATTGATCTCTAATGTGATTTTCGTGCCAATTTTTTTTTTCTGATATTGCATATTCGGGTAAATCCTCCACAACAATATAATTTATTTTTTCTTCAAATTTCTTAAACTTATTAATGTTAAAATTAAGTTTTTTTTTTGTTGCCACCGTGATCTCTAGTAGCTTCACAAATAACAAATTTATCAACTATTTCATTTAATGTATTTAACCTTATGTCCAAGATTAAATCTTCATCAAAGTACATAAAGCAATCAATTATCTTCATAATATTTATTCACCCATGTTCATTAAAGTCCCTCTTTTTTTTGCTCCAAAATATGAAATATAAAAAACTATAACTCCTAAACAGAAATATATTAAAGATATAATAATTGATTTAAAAATATTGATATAATTAACTGTCTCTGTCATAAGAATATTTCTCATTTCCTCAAAAATATGAACTAATGGCAAACCTTTTGCTATTACTTGTAAGGTAAAGGGTAATATTTCAATTGGATAATATATACATCCGAGTGGCGCTAAAAAAAATAAACTTGCCCAAGCAATATTTTCAAAAGAAGGACCATACCTTAATAACCCAGATGTAACTAGGAGGCCTAAGGTTATTCCAAACAAATATAAAGAAATTAATAAAAATATGAGAGGAATTCCTAGCTTTAGGATGGAAACACCAAATAAAGGAACAGAGATTAAAACTGCTGGAACTAAACCAATTAAAGTTCTTAATATGGCTGTCAAAGTAAGAGCAGCTATAATTTCTCTAATTTTTAAGGGAGCTATAAACAAATTTGTAAAATTTCTACTCCAAATTTCTTCAAGAAACATCATATTAAAACTTATGCTGGATCTAAATAAAAAATCATAAAGTATTGCAGCGGTTAATATTACTCCAACAGTATTACTGTAATATTCTGAATTAAGAGTAAAAAATTTTGAAATAAATCCCCAAAGAAAAATTTGAACTGTCGGCCAATAAATTAAGTCAAGCACTCTTGGAAAGGAATTCATTATTAAATAAAGATGCCTTAAACCAAGAGCATAAATTTTATCAAAATTCATCTTTACTCCTTGCTAATTTTAAAAAAGTTTCCTCCAAATTATCTCTACCATGTTTTTTTATTAATTCTTCACAAGTTCCAGTATCAATGATTTTCCCTTTTTTCATCATTATAATTTTATCGCAAAGTCTTTCTACTTCGCTCATATTATGAGAAGCCAATAATATTGTTACTTTGTTTTTTGATTTATAATTTTGTATATAGCTTCTTATAAAATCTCCTATATCAGGATCCAAACTTGCTGTAGGCTCATCTAACAATAAAATTTCTGGTTTATTAATGAGCGATTTTGCCAAAGAAACACGATTTTTCTGACCAGATGACAGCTCACCAGTTTTCTTTTTAAAAAAATGTTTAATATCTAAGTCATGAGAAATTTCATTAATTCTAGAATTTAAATTTTCAATTCCATATAATCTTCCATAAATTTCAAGATTTTGTTGTACTGTTAGTTTTTTTGGAAGCTCCACATATGGTGATGCAAAATTAAATCTTTTCAAAATTTCATCTCTTTTAAATTCATTAATATTTTTATTCTCTATTAATATTTCACCCTCAGAGGGACTAACTAGCCCCAATATCATACCAATCGTAGTTGTTTTTCCACATCCATTTGGTCCTAACATTCCTAATGTTTTATTTTTATCAAGCACAAAACTTATCTTATTTACAGCCAATGAAGTATTGAAAATCTTGGAAAGTTTTTTAATCTCAATAAACATTATTTTGATGCCCTAGTTAATCGATCATTAATTGCGATGCCAGGGCCAAAATTTGGAATTTTTGCCACGAAAATTTTTTTATAGCCTAGCTCTTTAATTTTTCTCATAGTTTTGTACAAATTTGAAGCCGCTTCCTTTAAGTCAGATTTTTTACTCAAATTGAAATAATTATTTTTTTTAATTTTTTTTCTTCCAAGAAAAATATATGCATGATCATACCTTTTTGGTTTTCCGCCAATAACAACAGGTATCCCGGGTGAATAATGCTTTTTTAACATACCAGGAGATTTAATTTTAGTCTTTTTTAGCGATAAAACTATTTTTAAAGATTTTTTAATATCTTTAGCACTTATTATTCCCGGCCTTAAAATCTTAGGTTTTTCTGTTAGATCTATAACAGTAGACTCGATACCTATTTTAGATTTACCTCCATTAATTATAATATTTAGTTTTTTTTTAAATTCTTTATGGACATCAATAGCAGTTATAGGACTTAGACCTGAAGAAAGATTTGCACTTGGCATTGCCAAAGGAAAGTCAGTAACTTTAAGTATTTCTCTAATAATTTTATGCTTAGGAAACCTAATTGCGACGGTTTTTAATTTTGCAGTTGCTAATTGGTTTATTCTTGTTTTTTTAGTTTTCTTTAATACGAATGTTAATGGGCCAGGACAATATTTTTTATAAAGTTTAAAAAAATTACTGTTTAAAATCACGTCTTTTTTTGCACTTTTAATACTATGGTAGTGAATTATTAAAGGGTTGTAATTAGGTCTTTTTTTTAATTTAAAAATCTTTTTTATTGCTTTTTTTGAGCAAGCATTACCAGCAAGACCATAAACAGTTTCTGTAGGCAGAGCAGCGATATTTCCCTGTTTAAGAGAATTCACAGTTTTTTTAAGTATCTTTTTGTCAAAAGAATATATATTTGAATAGATGTTTTTCATAATGTAACTATTATTAAATTTATGAAAATCGAAAATATTCCAGCTGATATCAAAAGTAAATCATTAAAAGAGGCTAAGGACGAAATTAATCAAATACTTGTTAAACTTGAAAGTAAAAATTTGGATTTTAACAATATTGAGACCGAATATAATAGGTTAATATATTTGAATAAGCATATAGAGACTATTTTTAAAGAGAGAGCAAAAAAAATATCTAATACAGAATAATTTAATAAATGATCGAAAAAAAATTAAAAAGAAATGCAAATAAAATCGATAAGTTTTTAATAAATTTTTTGAATAAACAAAAAAAATCTTCCCTCGTTTCACCGATGAAATATGGAGTTATTTCAGGTGGAAAAAAAATAAGATCAACGATTATTTTTGATTCTGGTAAAATTTTCAGATTAAAAGAAAAAAAACTAATTAATATTTGCGCGGCAGTAGAATGTATTCACTCTTATTCTCTTATTCATGATGATCTTCCATGTATGGACAATGACGCTTTAAGAAGAGGTAAGCCATCAACGCATAAAAAATTTGGAGAAGCAACAGCAGTTTTAGCAGGAAATTCTCTTCTAACACTAGCATTTGAAATAATTTCAGATGATAAAAATTTATTATCTAATTATCAAAAAAATGAAATTATAAGATTACTAGCTAATTGCTCAGGACATACTGGTATAGCAGGAGGGCAAGAGTTAGATTTAAAATTTGAAAATAAAAGCAAATCATTAAAACAAATTATAGAAATGCAAAAAAATAAGACTGGGAAATTATTTAATTTTTGTTTGCAATCAGCAGCTATAATTGCAAAAAAAAGTAAAAAAGAAAAATTATTTTTTGGAAAAATAGGTGAACAAATAGGTTTGTTGTTCCAATTAGCTGATGATTTTTTAGATCTTAAGGGATCAAAAAAACTTGCAGGCAAGCCAACAAAAAAAGATAAGAAAAAAGGAAAATCAACTTTGATTAGTATTATTGGTTATGAAAATGCTTCTAAGTATGCATATAATTTAAAGAAAAAAATATTGCTTAATCTAAAAAAACATGGAAAAAATACTAAAGATTTAACTGATACTGTAAATTTTATTTTGAATAGAAAATATTAATGACTAGACTTTTAAAACAAATAAACTTTCCATCTGATCTGAGAAAATTTAGAAAAGAAGATCTTAAACAAATTTCAGATGAATTAAGAGATGAATTAATTGACGTAGTTTCAGAAACAGGTGGTCATTTAGGAGCAGGATTAGGTGTAGTAGAGTTAACAGTTGCGTTGCATTACGTATTTGATACTCCAAAAGATAAATTAGTCTGGGACGTAAGTCATCAATGTTACCCGCATAAAATTATTACTGGCAGAAGAGATAGAATTAAAACTTTAAGAAAGGGTGGAGGGTTATCTGGATTTACAAAAAGAGCTGAAAGTGAATATGATCCTTTTGGAGCAGCTCATAGTTCAACTTCGATATCCTCGACTTTAGGTATGTCAGTAGCAAAAAAATTATCTAACAATAAAAATAATGTCATTGCTGTTATTGGTGATGGAGCAATGAGTGCAGGAATGGCATATGAGGCTATGAATAATGCAGGAGCTTTAAAGTCTAATTTAATTGTTGTTTTAAATGATAACGATATGTCGATAGCAAGACCAGTTGGAGCAATGAGTAAATATTTGGCTAACATATTATCTGGAAAACTATATTTTAGCTTAAGAGAGACAATAAAAATGGTAATATCAGCGTTTTCAAAAAGATTCAGTCAAAAAGCAGGTAAAGCAGAAGATATGTTAAGAAATATTGTTACAGGTGGAACGTTATTTAGTGAGCTTGGGTTTTATTATGTTGGCCCAATCGACGGTCATGATGTAGAAAATTTGGTTCAAATATTTGAAAATGTTAAAAGATCAAATCATCAGGGACCGGTTCTTATTCACGTGAGAACTCAAAAAGGAAAAGGTTATAAACCGGCGGAGGAGTCAGGTGACAAATACCACGGAGTCTCAAAATTTAATATTTCTACCGGAGAACAATCTAAATCCACTTCAAACACTCCTTCATATACAAAGGTTTTTGCAGAGACTTTAATTAAACATGCAGAACAAGATACTAAAATAATTGGAATAACTGGAGCTATGCCTTCTGGCACAGGGTTAAATTTGTTTGAAAAAAAATTTCCGGATAGAACATTTGATGTAGGGATAGCAGAGCAACATGCTGTAACTTTTGCTGCAGGATTAGCTACTGAGGGTTATAAACCTTACGCGGCCATTTATTCAACTTTTTTGCAAAGAGCTTATGATCAAGTAGTGCATGATGTTGCATTACAATCCCTTCCAGTAAGATTTGCAATAGATAGAGCAGGTCTCGTTGGTGCAGATGGGCCGACACACGCAGGCTCATTTGATATAACTTATTTATCAACTTTACCAAATTTTGTTGTTATGGCTGCTAGTGATGAAGCTGAACTAGTAAAGATGATTAATACTTCAGTAGATATAAATGATAGACCTTCCGCTTTTAGATATCCTAGAGGAAACGGCACAGGAGCAGTACTGCCCTCAGTTAAAGAAAAATTAGTTATTGGAAAAGCAAGAATAATTCAAGAGGGTAAAAAAGTAGCTTTATTAAATTTTGGCACAAGACTCAAAGAATGTAAAAAAGCATCAGAAAAACTTTCTTTAAAAGGTATAGACTGTACAATTGTAGACGCAAGATTTGCTAAACCTTTAGATGAAAAATTAATTATGGAAGTTGCAA
>MDTE01201570.1_pt1 | contig 17122 bp, 17 predicted proteins | sample 811231 | NCBI WGS metagenome assembly MDTE01 (sample SAMN05326651, study PRJNA326480) | marine metagenome | isolation source: seawater | place: Indian Ocean: Red Sea | collected 2010
TAATTTTTGCGCTAAAAGTAGCATAGACTCCATCAGCTGAATATTTTCTGATCTTGAACCTTGTACATTGCCAATCCTTGCATACATTGCGATGTCCTGCAGTCCAGTAATGTCATATTTTCCATCCAAAAGAAAATAAGAACCCATCCCTTTAAATATTTCATTTGAATAGCCTGGTGTAGATATCGCAGATGTTACTCCATTGGATTTATTCCATGGAATTAAAGTAGAGTTTGGATTAAATGCATAAAAGATGCTAAATCCAGGTCCATATATGCTAGATTCGTCATCCGTTGTTACATCAAGAGCATTGATTTCTACAACGCCAATGTTGCTAATTGGAGATATCAGTCCTGGCGTAACAATCTTGTCTGAGGCATCAATAAGCCTATCAGCTCTAGACTCATTGATCCCAGAGCTAATTTCAATAATTCTTGCTCCATCGATCAAAATATCTGCTTTAAATGGATTTTTACCTGATCCATCTAAGATAGTGCCTGATGTAATAAGAATAGATTCAGCCTGTATAAAGCTAACACTGATTAGGGCTAAAAAAATAATTTTTTTCATTGCACTATCCTCTCAGATGTAGGATTTAAAATTCCTAAATCAAAATCTGTTACTGGCTGACTGGAATCTTTAAAATAGTCATACGCAAGAGCTCCATCAATAAAAACTTTTTCAGCAATTGAATAAACACTAAAGGGATCTCCGCTCCAGATAACTAAATCTGCATCTTTGCCGACCTCGATAGAGCCAGTCTGATCAAATATCCCAGCAGCTATTGCAGGATTGCTCGTAATCCATCTCATAGCTCTAGCTTTCGAAATGTCATATCCAGCTCTGATGCCTGCAATAAGTGCTTTGGCAGCCTCTTGATTTAAATGTTGAATTCCTACCTCATCGTCTGAGTGAACTATTGCGCATCCTGTTCCACCTCTAGCCTGATCAACAATCGCAATATTTGCAGGCACCATGTCATAAGCTTCATGTTTAAAGCCCCACCAGTCTGCCCAAAGTGCACCACAAATTCCCTCATCCGCAAGAAGATCAGCAATCTTGTATGCTTCAACAGCATGATGAAATGCAGTAATTTGATAGTTAAATTCATGAGACATTTCTATCATCATTGCCATTTCATCTGCTCTGTAACAATGGTTTTGGACAAGGATGTTACCATCTAAAACTCCAGCTAGTGTGTCGAGCTGAAGATCTCTCATTGGAGGATCTAGTAATTCACGTTCACTCGGTGATTTTTCATAATATTCAGCCTGAAGTTTTTTGTAATTTTCAGCCCTTATCCATGCTTTCCTAAAACCAGCCATATTACCCATTCTCGTTGAGGGTGCTTGACCCCTATTGCCATACACTCTTTTAGGGTTTTCACCACAAGCCATCTTTAAGCTATGTGGAGCATTTGGAAATTTCATATCATGAATGGTGTTTCTAGGGACATTTTTGAATGTTGCTCCTCTACCACCCATTAAATTTGCAGAGCCAGGTAAAACATGAAAGGCTGTCACGCCTCCTTTCAGTGCAAGAGTAAATTGTGGATCTTGGGTCCAAACTGAATGTTCAGCCCAAACTTCAGCAGTTATCGGATCTGTAGCTTCATTACCATCTGAGCTAGTTCTTACTCCCGGTGCAGGATAAACACCCATATGAGAATGGATATCAATAATTCCGGGTGTAAGCCATTTATTGTCTGAATGGTATGTGGTTGCATTTTCAACTTCTATATCTTTATCTATATTTATAATATTTCCTTCATCAAAAAGTACATCATAATTAAGATAAACATTACCAATGCCATCATAAATATTAGCATCTTTGATTAGAGTTAAATTTGAAGACATTGCTGAGTAATTAGATGCAAATGGTTTTCTATTTTGTTCTTTCTTGTCTGATAGTTCTGAGTCTAAATTGGATTCAAGTTCAGGTTCTGCGCAAGAGTTTAAAAAACAAACTGTCATCGCACTAAGCAAAATTCTTTTTTTCATATGCTAATCCTAAATAATATCTAATAAGGATATAATGCTTTTCATGGTAAGGGCAAATAAAAGAAAACATGACGCATTAAGGGACATTGAAGTAGATATAGACATTAATAAAAATGCCGAAGGATCTGCTCTTATAAAATTCGGAAATACTCATGTTATATGTACTGCTTCGGTTGAGAATAATGTTCCAGTTTGGATGCGTGGGTCAAGTGAAGGTTGGGTAACTGCAGAATATGGCATGTTGCCAAGATCTACAAATGAAAGAATGAGAAGAGAAGCTGCAAGAGGTAAACAAAGTGGAAGAACGTTAGAAATTCAGAGGCTCATTGGCAGATCTCTTCGACAGTGCGTGGATTTAAAGTATTTGAAAGACAAAATGATTACTGTCGATTGTGATGTCATTCAAGCTGATGGTGGCACAAGAACAGCTTCGATAACTGGCGGATGTATAGCTTTATTTCTTGCCTTAAAAAATCACCTTAATGAGCATCGAGCAATCAAACAACATATTGCGGCAGTTTCAATTGGTATTTTAAATGATCAGCCAATTCTAGATCTTGATTATGATGAGGATTCGACCGCTGAAACAGATTTAAATCTTGTAATGAATGAGAACCTTGAAGTTATTGAAATACAAGGCACTGCTGAGAAAAATCCTTTTACAATTGAACAATTGGATCAAATGATAAGCATCGGTTCTAATGCGATCAATCAGTTGATAAAAATTCAAAAAGAATGCATAAATTAGAAAAATTTCAAATTGATTTCATTAATGAAGCAATTAATTCAAATGCATTACAGTTTGGTGATTTCACACTTAAATCAGGCAGAAAGAGTCCCTATTTTTTCAATGCTTCAAAATTACTAACAAATGCAAATTTAAAAGTAGTAATTGACAGTTTTGTGGCACGATTGAAGTTAAGTTCGATAGCAATAGATCAAATATTTGGACCGGCCTATAAAGGAACCATATTTGGGAGTATGTTAGGTATGAAAATGAATGAAGAGATCAAAAATCTATCATTATGCTTTAACAGAAAAGAAGTCAAGAATCATGGAGAGGGTGGTGAGTTTATTGGTGATTTACCCATGGGAAACGTATTAATAGTAGATGATGTATTATCTGCAGGGACTGCAGCAAAAGAAGCTATTGAGCTTATAAAAAAATATAATGCAAAACCTGTAGGCCTTTTAATTGGTTTGGATCGTCAGGAAAAGGGCTCTCATGAATTATCTGCAAAAGCAGAACTCAAAAAGGAATTCGATATTGAGGTATTCTCAATAATAAATTTAGATGACTTAATTTCATACCTACATGATAAAGACTATCAATCACAGCAAAAATTAATGAATGAATATAGATCTAAGTGGGGTGCGTAATTGTTTACTGGGATAGTTACTGAACAAGGAAAAATTACACAAATATCAAAGCAAAAAGGATATCTGAGTTTAAGAATCAAAACATCTGAAAAATTTCGAAAAGGTTTAATAAGAGGTGCAAGTGTGTCTGTAAATGGTGCCTGCCTTACATTTAAAAAAAGGGTTGGGGGGAATATTGAATTTGATGTTGTCGAAGAAACTTTAGGTTTAACAAACTTGAGAGTACTCAAAACAGGATCTATGGTAAATTTAGAGAGATCTATGAAAGCATCTAGTGAAATTGGCGGTCATTTAGTTTCTGGCCATGTCCAAGGCATTGGCATAGTTACAAAGATTGATGAATTATCAGATAAAGTTCGAGATATAAAAATAAAACTTTCTAAAAATCTAATGCAATACGTTATTTATAAGGGTTATATTGCAATAAATGGATGCAGTCTGACGATAGGTAAAGTGACAAAAAATGAATTTTCAATTCATTTGATTCCCGAAACGCTTGAGATTACAAATTTGTCAAATATTAAAATAGGTGACCCGTTAAATATAGAGATAGAACAAACAACCTTAACTACCGTAGAAACTATAAAAAAAGTACTTATTCAGAAAAAATTGAAGACAAAATAGCCATCCTCATTGCAACACCATTAGCTACTTGGTTTTTAATTTTTGTATTTGAAAGAAACTCGACATCTTTTTCTAATTCTATTCCCCAATTTACTGGGCCTGGATGGAATAACAAAAAATCTTTTTTTGCTAATTGAAGATTATCTAGTGTAATTTGATAACTTTTGACGTAATCTTTGTGGTTAATAGACAAAGTGTTTTCCAGTCTTTCATTTTGGATCCTTAGTGCCATAATCAAATCTACGTTACTTATAGCTTCACTAAGGTTATCGAAATATTCAAATTGCTGATGATCCATATATTTTGAACATAGCTCAGGTATACCAGACAATCTTATTCGTTTTGAGCCAGTAATTTTTAAAAGCTCGAGAAATGAGTTTGCTACTCTTGAGTGATCAAGATCACCAACTACTAGAATGTCTAAATTATCAGGAGATTTAGAAAATTCATTCATAGTCATATAATCTGTTAATGCTTGTGAGGGATGGCTTAATATTCCCTGACCAGCATTAATAAAATTGATGTTTGGTAAGTCATTGATTAAATCCTCAAAAAGCTCTTCTTTTGATCTGATAATCAGTGTATCTACACCCATTAGTGAGATAGTTTCAATGGTATCTTTAATTGACTCCCCCTTTTTTAATGATGACTGACTGCAGTCAAAATCAATAAATCTTGCACCCAAATTTAATGCTGCTATTTCGAAGGAAAGTTTTGTCCTTGTACTGGGTTCAAAAAATAGTGCTCCTACTGTTTTATCTGGATAAATCGATTCTTGAACAAAAGTTCCATCAGAAAGTTTAAAATTGTTAGCTAAATCAACAAGATTGGTTATTTGTTTTTTCGTAAGGAATTCTATATTAATTAAACTTTTCATCCTGTGCGTTATTGAATAACAGCAATGGCATCAATTTCAATATTTACATCCATGGGTAATCTTGCAACTTGGATGGTTGCTCTTGCTGGATATGGCTCTTTAAACCTTTCAGCCATAATCTTATTCACTACATCAAACTTTGAAAGGTCTTTTAAAAAAATATTTAACTTAGCTATGTCCTCAAGTCCGATAGAGGCCTCAACACAGACTGCCTCAAGATTATCAAACACCTGCTTTGTTTCTGCAGTGAAGTCACCCACAATTAATGCATCTTGTTTTGGATCAATAGGTATCTGGCCTGAGATAAAAATTAAATTACCAACTTTGACTGCTTGAGAATAAGGACCAACTGGCTTTGGGGCATTTGAAGTATTAATAGTTTGTTTTTTCATTTTCACTTTTTGCATCATTTACTACCCTTATACAACTTGTAATGAACTTGATTGAGCGTATCTTTGCCATCAACTTTTTTAGCTCTTTTGTATTTCCAACGTTGGCTTCAAAATTAAATTCAGTAAAACGTTCATCAAGATCTTTTGTGTATACATTTGATATATTAATATTAAGTTTTGCGAAGACAGATGCTAAGTCAGCAAGGGCGCCTGGTTTATCCTCACCTGTTGCTTTTATTAAAGCATTATATGTTAGATTAATTCCTTTATCGCCCCAAATTGTTTGTAGGTATCTTGAAGCATCTGCTCTATTTGATCGAACTTGCTTGCATCTTGAATGATGAATCACTATACCTCGATCAGTATCGGTATGAGCAAGAATTGGGTCGCCATAAATGGGCATACAACATTTTGCATATACTACCGATACACCTTCAATCATATGGTTTGAAAGCACAAGAGATTTAATATTTTTTGCTGAGTCTTTCCTAATCTGCAAACCTTTGTAAAAAGTCTCAGCAACCAAGCTGCCTGTTTTTTTTCCAAGACCAAGATCTGTAAAAAGTTTATTCAAACTTGTTGTGCCAATATTACTTAAAATATTTTTTAATCTATTTCCGCGGTAATCTTTCAAGCTCAATCCACTTCTATTAAGTTCATTTTCCAACATTAATTTCCCAGCTTTTCTAGCCTGAGATGCTTTTTGTTGCCTCAAGTTAGATCTTATGGAGCTTCTTGCTTTACTCGTGGATACAAAATTTAACCACGCTGGATTTGGCTCAGCTTTTTTGGAGACAATGATCTCTATCGACTGCCCATTTTCTAGCCTGACATTCAACGGTGCATACTTTCTATTAATCTTGCATGCTATTGCCCTATCTCCGACATCAGTATGCAGTTCATAGGCAAAGTCGATAGGTGTGGATCCATTTTTTAAATTGATGATGTCCCCTTTTGGGGTAAAAACATAAACTTCATCATTAAATAGATCAGATTTTATTGTCTCAAAAAATTCTGAAGAATCTTGAGATTCTTCATCATAATTTGCAATTCTTTTTAGCCATTTTCTTGCGCCTAAAGTTTTGTTTACATCTTGGATTCCAGTCTTATAAGCCCAATGTGCTGCAACTCCATTTTCAGCAACATCTTCCATGCTTTTAGTCTGAATTTGAACTTCAATTGGAATTGCATCAAGCGCTATTAAAGATGTATGCAAAGCTTGATAACCATTTGTCTTAGGTATAGCAATATAATCTTTAAATCTTTTTTCAATTGGCTTGTAAAAATTGTGAATTATGCCCAAACTTTTATAAACATCATCAACGGAATTTACAATTACTCTGAAGGCAAAAACATCCAAAATCTCTGAAAAAGGTCTTTTTTTGTACTTTATCTTTCTATAAATGCTGAATAAGCCTTTCTGTCTTCCTTGCACAGTGGCTAAAATACCAGCCTTCTTCAATCTAAACTTAAGTTCTTTTCTTAATTTATAAACGATTTTCTCTCTGCCATTTTTTGCAGATTTAATTGCAGATTTCAGGAGTCTAGCTCTCATTGGATGCAGACACTTAAATGCTCTGTCTTCTAACTCGGCTCGAAGGTTCTGCATTCCAATTCTGATGGCAATTGGTCCATATAGATCGAGTGTTTCTATACATTTCTGTATTTGCTTATCTCGGGGTAAGAAATCGATTGTTCTCATGTTATGAAGTCTGTCGCAAAGTTTTACAACAATAACCCTAATATCTTTTGACATTGCCATTGCCATTTTTTGGAAATTGGTGGCATCTTTTTCAGCAATGTTGTCGAAGGATATCTTTTTGAGTTTACTTAAGCCATCTACAATACTAATGGTTTCTTTTCCAAACATTTTTTCTAAAGTGCTTTTACTGACATCACTATCTTCAAGGACATCATGCATAAAGCCTGCACAGATTGATTGTTGATCCATATTATAATCAAGGAGAATCGAAACAACTTCTTCAGGATGAGTTATATATGGTGACCCATCCAACCTTTTTTGCCCATAATGTGCTTGAGTTGCAACATAATAGGCTAAATTAATTTTTTCTAGCTCCATATCTGAGAAGTAAGAAGCTTTTTTTAAAAGAGTTTTTGGAAGTAAAAGTGGAGGTTTCTGATTAGATGATTGAAATAATGTTAAATTAGCTGATGTTATGTGTTCGCTCAAAAATGAACTCCATTTTGTACATTGACTAACCTACTATATCATCTTTTGGCTTAGTCCTATCCAACGAGAATTCGTCAAGAAGGACATCCTCTTCAAGGGTCTTATTAAGAATTTCTTCAGTCATCAGTCCCTCTTCTATCTCACGTAAGGCTACTATTGTCGGTTTATCATCCTCCCATTCGACAAGAGGCTCTCTACTAGTAGTAGAAAGTTGTCTTGCACGACCAGAAGCTAGCAGAATTAACTTAAATCTACTTTCAACTTCATTTAAACACTTTTCAACAGTAATTCTTGCCATATATATAAGTCCGGATGCTTATTTTAGTGTTTTTTATGATGCTAATTCAACAATTTTTTTAAAAACATTTCAGTTTTGCTGTCTATAGGGAAATCATTTTCGCCAAGAATAATTGAGACAAGATTATTACAGCACTCATCAAAATCATCATTAATTAAAATATGATCATAATTTTTTGCATGAGATATTTCGTTATAGGCATTTTTTATCCTGAGATCTATATTAGCTTTAGTGTTTGTTCCTCGTATTTCAAGTCTATCTTTAAGTGACTGAATTGATGGTGGTAGCAGGAAGATAGATTCACAAGGAAAAGTCTTATTTTTAATAGATTGAACACCTTGAACATCAATTTCCAGAATTAAATTAATGCCTTCTAATAGTTTTTCTTCAACGAATTCCCTTGAGGTCCCATACATGTTTCCATGGACCTTAGCATGTTCCAGAAAAAAATTTTTATTCAGTTTGTCCTGAAAATCAAATTTATCAATAAAAAAATAATAATCTTGATTATCTGATCTCTCCTTTCGAGTTGTGTAGGATATAGATAACTCCACTTTTTGGCCAAGTTTTTGGATCTTATTTATAGCTGAATTTATTAATGACGACTTCCCAGTTCCTGAGGCAGCAGAAATTAAAAATAGTTTAGATACTGAAGTCATTGAATATTTTGTGCTTGTTCACGCAATTCTTCAATAAGAATCCTACCATCGATTGCTAATTTCTTGATCTTTATATTGTCTACTTTGACTGAAAGCGTGTTCATTTCTCGAAGCAGTTCTTGCAACAAAATATCTAAACGCTTCCCATGGTCATGTCTTTTTTTCAAAAGCTTATGTACCTCATTTAGATGGAAACTGATCCTCTCAAGCTCCTCACTTATATCATGTTTGATGATATGATTGGATGCTTCTGACAAAATCTCAGCATTAGTAAAAGAATGAATCTTTGTAAATTTCTTTTTTAATTTTTGAACTCTTTTTTTATTTAATAAAGGGGCCATCTTTGAGATTGATTCTCGAATCTTTGCCAATTTTTTATGCTTAACTAAGATAATTCTTTTAAGTGCACGTCCTTCAAGAAGTCTAGCGTCCTTAAGCTCGTGAATTGCATTATTAATCAAGCGTTTAATTATGCTCACTCTATTTGGTTTAGAGTCTATAACAAATATTCCAGGTATATCTTTTATATCACTAAAGTTAAGCTTTTGGTTGAGTAATTGGTTCCCTTTCAACTCAGCTCGCAATGACTTTAAAAGTGTTTGATTAATGCTGATCTTTTGAGTGATTCGATCAAAATTACTTAATTTGATTTCTATATTGCCTCTTGAGAACATTTTTTTTGCTAGATTAAGTGCAAAAGCTTCAAAAATATTGGATTGATCCAAAGCCTTAAATTTAACGTCAAGAAATTTGCTGTTTACAGATCTTATTTCACAGCTTATCTCATTGCCATCTATAAAAATCTTAGAACAACTGAATCCCGTCATACTTTCTAATGGCATAATTTCTATTCTAATAAGTTACTGTCATTCAATGTAGTTAAATCAAATATTTTTTCAATATCATTTACTTCAAAATACTTACTGAAGCTTTTGTTAGGAAACATCTTGCTAAAAGCATCTTGATAACTGATGCTTGGCTCAGAAAGATTTAATATCTTAAGTTCACTGCCCAACATACAAAAATTAAACATAAATTTTGCAACTCTGTCGCGACATATCCTATTCATCGTTTTATTTGGTAATATTATTTTTTGTCCATCAAAGTGATTGACCCACTTTGAAATATTTGAAGTTGGGCTTTTATTGTATAAACCAGAGGTTCGAGCTATGAGCTTTTGTTTTGAAAGTATATTTTTTGTAAAAAGTTTTTCCGATTTTAGGAGGCATTTTCCTCTAAAGTCATCTGGCAAAGCCACAGTAGTTTCATTTATAAAATTATTTCTAGAGCCATATACTCGAGTTGATGAAATTAATAGTGCTGTGTTAAAAGAAACTGATTCTAATAATTGATTAATTTTTTTCATTCCCTCGATGTATCCTTTTTCATATCCTTTTAGATCAAAGCTTTGAGGAACTAAAGTTATAATTAAAGCATGGTAATGGCTTAAAAGTTCTTTTTTCAAAGACAAATTTGAGTTCAGATCAAATTGAATTTGAGTATTTGCGTGATTAATCGATTCCTTGTTGCGGCCAATAGCAGTAATATTAAGCTTATCAGATGAAATATTTGACAGTCTTTTGCCTAAATCTCCGTAACCAATATATAAAATCTCTCTTTTCATTCTTTTCAAGTATCTATATTAAAAGTATTATCGAGATGTGCCTAATAAAGAGCTAAATAAACTGAAAAATGTTGGACCTGCAACAATTGCTCAATTGAATAATTTAGGCATCCAATCAATCCAAGACTTATGCTTTCATTTGCCTATTAATTATCAAGATAAAACAAAAATAATGCAGATTTCAGACATTGATGTTGGCGATGAGGCCTTCGTTGAGGGCAAAATACTTTCCGTACAGACTATTTATAAACCAAGAAAAATGTTAGTTGCAAAAATCAGTAATGGCAGCTCCTTTTTTAATCTGAGATTATTTTATTTCCACCCAAATCAGTCAAAGCAATTTAGATCAGGTGCGCATATAAGATGCTTTGGCAAGACCTCATTAAGTAGATATGGTCTAGAGATGATTCATCCAGATTATCAAATCATGCAAAATATAACACCACTCTCAAAAACACTTAATCCTGTTTACAGAATAACAAAAGGCATAAGTCAGAATAAGATGAGAAGTTTAATTAAGTTGGCTATGGACGATTATAATTTTGAAGACGAAGAAATAGATCTCTCGAGATTTTATAACGATGAAAGTTTAACTATTAGAGAGGCATTAAATATTATTCATGCGCCAGATCCTACAATTCCTATTGATGAACTCACTCCAGGTGGTACTCATCCAGCAAGAGTAAAGCTATTAAAGGAGGAATTAATTGCATTTCAAATAGGAATGGTGTCAATAAAAAATAAACAAAAAACATCCAAAGCTTATGAATGCAAGAATAATGGAAAGTGGGAGAATGATTTTAAACATACATTTCCTTTCGAATTAACAAATGCTCAAAAACGAGTATCTAGAGAAATTAATAATGACATTGCAGAAACTAGTCCTATGATGCGTCTAGTTCAAGGTGACGTAGGCTCTGGTAAGACGGCAGTAGCATTATTGAGCGCAACCAAAGCACTTGATTCAGGATATCAGGTAGTATTTATGGCCCCTACTACATTGCTTGCTCAACAGCACTTAGAAAGTATTAAAAATTATTTTCCGTCTCATCAAGATGAAATTGCTTTGCTTACAAGTGGATTAAGGAAAAAAGAGAGAGATGAGATTATTGAAAATATTTTCTCAGGAAGTATTAAATTTTTAGTGGGAACTCATGCTGTCTTACAAAATGATGTTAACTTTAAAGCTCTTGCAATAGTTATCATTGATGAGCAACACAGATTTGGCGTCAATCAGAGGCTAACACTAACAAGAAAAGCTGATAATGGGTTGAGTGCTCATCAATTAACTCTTACTGCAACACCTATTCCAAGGACTCTTTCCATGAGTATTTATGCAAACATGGATGTATCAGTGATAGATGAATTGCCACCGGGCAGATTGCCCATTGAAACATCCATGGTTGCTATTAGTGCAAGAGATAAACTTATTAAAAGAGTTGAGAAGGCAATAAAAAAAGATAGTCTAGTTTATTGGATTTGCCCATTAGTTGAAGAATCTGAAACTCTTGATTTGAGTTCAGTAAATGAACGGTTTGATACTTTAAAAGAATCTTTGGGTGAAAAGAATGTCGCGCTCATGCATGGAAAGCTCTCAAATGGTGAAAAAAAAGAAGCCATATATAAATTTAAGTCCGGCGAAATAAAAATTCTCATTTCAACAACTGTTATTGAAGTTGGGGTGGATGTTCCTGATGCAGATATAATGATTATTGAAAATGCAGAACGGTTTGGGCTAGCTCAATTACATCAATTAAGAGGAAGGGTGGGAAGAAGTTCTAAGGCAAGCTTCTGTATATTGCTGCATAAAGACAAATTAACTGAGTTATCGCAAGAAAGACTATCTGCATTGTGTGACTCAAATGATGGATTTGCAATTGCAGAAAAAGATCTTGAAATTAGAGGACCAGGAGAAATTCTTGGTTCTCAACAAACAGGTGTCTTGCCATTCCGTTATGCAAATCTTGTTAGAGACAATAAATATCTGACTGATACAAAGAATATTGCTGAACGCATTTATGATGCGGACAAAGAAAAGGCAAATCAACTCATGAAAAGGTGGATTTCAGGAATAATCAGTTATGCTAATGCTTGAAGGTTTAGTCCATTACTAAATTGAAAGCAGAGGGGCTATTACAAGACTTACTATTGCCATCACATTAATAAGAATGTTCATAGATGGTCCTGATGTATCTTTAAAAGGATCTCCTACAGTATCACCGACAACAGTTGCAGAATGGGTTTCAGACCCTTTGCCTCCTAAATTTCCTTTTTCAACATATTTTTTAGCATTATCCCAAGCTCCACCAGCATTAGCCATCATGAGAGCCAATGAAACACAACCAAGCAATCCTCCTGCCAACATCCCGCCTAAAGCTTGAGCTCCTAATCCAAACCCTACAATTGCAGGCATTGAAACGGCAATTATTCCAGGTAGCATCATTTTCTTGAGTGCTGCAGTTGTTGCAATTTCTACACACTTTTCTGAGTCAGGTTCAGCAGTGCCTTCCATCAATCCTGTAATCTCTTTGAATTGTCTTCTGATCTCATTGATCATTGCAAAAGCAGCATCACCAACAGCTGTCATAGTGATAGATGAGACAAGAAAAGGTATACATACACCTATAAACATTCCAACGAGGACAATTGGCTCGGTCAAAGCTAAGGAAAATTCTGGATTTTCTTTTGATACAACAGCAGAGAAAGCTGAAATAATTGCAAGAGCGGCCAATGCCGCAGCCCCAATTGCAAAGCCTTTCCCAATAGCAGCTGTTGTATTGCCTAATTCATCCAAAGAGTCTGTGATCTCTCTTACATCTTCACCCATACCTGACATCTCTGCAATCCCGCCAGCATTATCAGCTACGGGACCATATGCATCAATTGCCATCGTAATTCCAACTGTAGCAAGCATGCCTACAGCAGCTATACCTACACCATATACCCCAGAAAGCTGTGTGGAAATGAATATGATTCCAGCAAGAATAACTATTGGAATTACAACAGATTGCATTCCAACTGACAGTCCTGAGATCATTACAGTTGCTGAACCAGTTTCGCCGGATTCTGCAATCTTTCTAACCGGCTTACCTCCTGTGTAATACTCAGTAATTAATCCAATGAGTACTCCTCCAACTGCTCCAGCAATTACACACCACCAAACGTTAGTATCTACGTTGTTGAAGGAGTCAACAATAAAATAAGCCATAGCAACAAATATAACTGGAGCCAAGAGAGTTCCTGATCTTAAAGCACTAGCAGGTGCCTTTGCAGATTGGAGTTTTACAATTAGAATTCCTAAAATTGATGCTATCAATCCACTGGATGATAAAGCAAGAGGTAGCATCATCATATCTTGATTATCCAATGTGTATGCAATTGCGATAGATGCAATCATAGCACCACAATAAGACTCAAATATATCTGATCCCATCCCTGCAACATCACCGACATTGTCACCAACATTGTCTGCAATCACCCCAGGATTTCTGGGATCATCTTCAGGTATGCCCGCCTCAATCTTTCCGACGAGATCAGCTCCAACGTCGGCACTTTTTGTAAAGATTCCACCGCCAACCCTTGAAAACAGGGCAACAACAGATGCTCCCATCCCAAAGCCTTCAAGTTTATGAGGATCAATGCCAGCAGGCACAAAAAAATAATATAAAGCTCCTAATCCAATTAAACCAAGAGAAGCAACACATAGGCCCATAATTGAACCACCATAAAAAGATACTGTAAGGGCAGCTGGAGCGCCATCTTTTTGAGCAGCAGTAGCTGTTCTAACATTTGCTTTAGTTGCAGCATACATACCTATAAATCCAGCAATAGATGAACATAAAGCTCCAACAATCACAGATATTGCTGTATATGGTCCAAGCCCTTCAGCCATCCAAACTAATCCAACCAAAACAATAATAAAGACAAACAAATATTTGTATTCTGTTTTCATGAAAGCTAGGGCGCCAAAGTGAATTTGATCCCCAATTCTCTTGACCTTATCTTCTCCATCAGGATATTTCATAACTAGTAGGTAAATAACAAATGCAATAATGAGTCCTATGACTCCGAGAATCGGTGGTAATAATGTATTCATATTGATGATCTCCCTAGCGTGCAATTTTATCAAAATATCTTTGAAAAAACTTATTTATAAGTAAATTGATCTCTGTCTAAATTTCCTTCTGAGCTTGAAACAATACATGCGACTGTAGCATCTCCAGATATATTTACAGATGTTCTAAGCATGTCTAGTACTCTATCAACAGCTAGAATAATTCCTATAGCTTCTAAAGGTAGATTGAACTGTTGCAAAATTATTACCAAAGTAATTATACCTGCAGACGGAACTGCTGCTGTCCCTATAGAGGTCGCAACTGCTAACAAAACAATTTGTATGTATTGGAATAGAGTTAAATCTATTCCAGAGATTTGTGCAATAAAAACTGTAGCTAATCCCTGCATAATAGCAGTTCCATCCATATTGATAGTTGCGCCAACTGGCACTACAAAAGACGCAACATTTTTATTGACACCTAAATCCTGTGAAGTTGTTTTCAAGGTAACTGGTATAGTTGCAGCGCTCGAAGACGTCGAAAAAGCAAATAATATTGGCTCACGCATCTTCTTAAAAAATGTTAAAGGGCTTAATTTCCCGAAATATCTCAACAGTATCGAATAAGTAAATAAGGCATGGAATAACAATAGTGATATTAACAACAACACATAAACAAAAACATCCTGAAAAATATCTAAGCCATCAGCAATTACAAAACGGCCTATTAAACAAAAAACTCCAATGGGTGCAAAAGTCATGATCATAATAACTAGTTGCATAAAGACTGTATTAAGCCTCTCGAAAGCATTACTAAAATTACCAGTTAAGTGATTAGTTTTATTGAGGGCTATGCCAAAAATAATACTGAAGAATACTATTGCTAACATCTGATTTTCTACAAAAGCTTGAAAAATATTTTTTGGGAAAATATTTACAATTGTGTCATACAAAGATTGTCCTTGTGGCAAAGACTCAATAGAGGATGGATACCCAGAAGAATAACCAGCACCGGGTTGAATAATTGATCCTACTAAAAGCGACATAGAAACAGCAATTGTGGTAGTAAATAAGTAAAGACCAACAGTTTTAATCGTAATAGAGCCAAGTGATCGCATGTCTGACAAAGATGAAATTCCAGATACCAAAGAGAAAAATACTAGTGGTACAACCATTAATTTTAATAAATTTAAAAAGATGTCTCCGCCAAGATTAAAGATATATTCTTGAATAAAGTTTTTAAATGTTGTTGGGAAAAAATTTGTGTAATAGAGAAAACTAGCTACCAAAAAACCTAGTAGCAAACCTAACAATATATTTCTTGTTAAGTTCTTTGGTGTTTCAATCATATTTCAACCATTTCGAAGTCTTCTTTTCCTACACCACAATCTGGGCATAGCCAGTCATCGGGTACATCTTCCCATCTTGTACCAGGCTCAATTCCATCATCTGGCCATCCTTCAGCCTCATCATAAATAAGACCACAAACAATACATTCCCACTTTTTCAATTCCATAGTTAGATCCAGTTATAAAAAAATTAAGAAAAATAAGCGAGTTATAATATCAGTTTAATTGGTTGAATTCATGCATCCTCAAATAATATCTAAATGGATTGATAAAGAAATGTTGCTAAATGAGAACATTTCTGCAGAAATACTGAGCTGGCTGTTAGAGGAAAAATCAATAACGCAAAGGATTATGAAGGATTACAGTTTTTCCCTTGAACTAATCAGCTCTAAAGAGGAAATAATTAGTTGTGAAGAAAAAGCATTTCTTGGAAATACTGAAGATAAAATTCAAGTACGAAGAGTTAAGCTACTTGCTGATGATAGAGAAATTGTAATTGCTAAAAGTTTAATTCCATCATTAACTAGCAAGCATGGCTTTGATGGTCTATCAAATCTTGGTAAACAGCCTTTAGGTGATCTAATATTTCAAAGTCAAATTTTTATTAGAACAAAAATCTTTTATGCAAAATTTAAATACAAAAATAGATCATTTTGGGGGAGAATAACTATCTTTGATGTGAACAGTTATCCAATGACCATTATGGAAGTATTTTTAATTGAGTAGAATTCTTAAAGGACTTTTTAAGCTTGCAAGGCTAGATAGACCAATTGGTATTTGGTTAATCTTTTGGCCTGCACTTGCAACTCTATTAGCAACAACACAAGGTCAAGATTTTGCTAAAAATCTCTTTATTATAATTATTGGAAGTATAGTAGTCCGCTCACTAGGATGTGTAATAAATGATATTTTTGATAGGAATATTGACTCAAAGGTAGCTAGAACAAAAAACCGGCCAATTGCTGCTGGACACATAAGTGTCTTTGAAGCGTTAACATTCTTTGTATTTCTATCATTAATAGCGATATTACTACTCATTCATACTAATTTTCATACTTTGTTAATAAGTCTATGCTTTGGGCTGCTTATAATTATTTATCCACTGATGAAAAGAATTTTTTGGGGACCTCAAATTTTTCTTGGGTTAGTCTTTAATCCTGCTTTGATTGTTTCCGCGATGAACAATAACTTGAGTAAGCTATCATTGCTACTATATACAGCATTCTTTTTTTGGGTAGTAGCATATGATACCTATTATGGATTAGCAGATATCAATGATGATAAGAAGATAGGTGTAAATTCAACAGCAATTGCTTGGGGGCATTGGTCAAAACTTGGTGTAATAATTTTACAAACTATTTTTCTTCTCTTGCTTGTTGCGTATGGAAATTTAATGGGATTTACCAATATATGGTTTGTTGGCTTACTTGGAATAATTATATTTTTTTTATACCAAGCATTATTGGCTCAGAAAAATTTATTCATAAAAGCTTTTAAAAATAATGGGCTAGTTGGAGCATTTATTTGCCTGCTACTATTTTTTGAATTTATTATCAATGTATAAAAATACTTCCGCTCAACAAATACTTTCGGCCAAAAATAATCCATTGAAAAATATTTCTTTATTAAATCCATTTGAATGTATTGAGTATTTAGTTGCTTTAGAAAATAGTA
>MDTE01124893.1_pt1 | contig 17119 bp, 15 predicted proteins | sample 811231 | NCBI WGS metagenome assembly MDTE01 (sample SAMN05326651, study PRJNA326480) | marine metagenome | isolation source: seawater | place: Indian Ocean: Red Sea | collected 2010
CCGCGCTGGCGAGCCTTGTGCCCCGCGAGCGCGCTTTCCAGGAAATTGCGCGGTGCGGTGGCGTGCGCGCCGCATTGGCGCGGTTGCCTGCGGGTCCGGGAGTTCTCCAGTCGCTGCGGGTGCGTTGCGAAGGTCTGGGCTTGAGCCTGGTGAGTTTCTTCGATGCCGAGTTCCCAGCCTTGTTGCGGGAGATTCCCGATCCGCCCCTGGCGCTTTACCTGCTCGGCAATCGCGCGCTGCTGCATACGCGGGCCGTTGCGGTAGTGGGTTCCAGGCGCTGTAGCCGGGGCGGGGCCCAGTTCGCGGCGCACCTGGGTCGCGGACTGGCGGCACAGGGGTTTACGGTCGTCAGCGGGTTAGCCCTGGGAATCGATGCGGCCGCGCATCGAGGTGTGGCGGATTTGGCCCCAGCCGCGTTACCTGCGGTAGCCGTCATGGGCTGTGGCCTGGCGGAGGTCTACCCGCGTTCGAATTATGGGCTGGCGCAAACGCTGCTGGGGGGTGGTGGTCTGCTGGTCAGCGAGTATCCGCCGGACATGCCGCCCGCCAAGCATCAATTTCCGGAGCGCAATCGCCTCATCAGCGGCCTGTGCCTGGGGGTCGTGCTGGTGGAAGCCTCGCAACGCAGCGGCTCGCTGATCACCGCGCGGCTCGCGCTTGAGCAGGGCCGCGAGGTGCTGGCCGTGCCAGGCTCGGTTGCCGGGGGCATGAGCCGCGGCTGCCACCGCCTGCTCAAGCAGGGCGCGGCACTGGTAGAAGGCGTGGACGACGTGGCGGAAGCTTTGGGGTTGCAATCCAGAGCAACCGAGCCCGCGGCGATTGCGCCCGAGGAGCTGGCCGGCGTGCTGGCGGCGGTGAGCCCGGATGGAAGCAGTCTGGATGAAGTCGCACAACGAGCCGGCATTGCAGTGTCCGCGGCGGCCGCCCATCTCGTGCTGCTGGAGCTGGAAGGGTTTGTCGCGCAAGTGCCGGGCGGGTATATTCGGCGCCCTTCAAGCGCTTGACGGTACGGGCGCCAATGGGGCAATTGGGAAAGAGCTAGGACAAACAAGGGGGTAATAACACATGAGCTTCGTGGCCATACTCATGGGATCAGCTTCAGATTGGCCGGTAATGCAGGCTACCACCGAGGTGCTGGATCAGCTGGGGGTCAAATTCGAGGTGCGGGTGACCTCGGCGCATCGTACGCCGGCCGCCACCATGTCCTACGTGCAGGAGGCCACGGAGCGCGGCTGCGGGGTATTTGTCTGCGCAGCTGGACTGGCCGCGCACCTTGCCGGGGCGGTTGCGGCGCATACGGTTCGGCCGGTGATTGGTGTTCCTATCGATGCGGGCCCGCTGAGCGGTTTCGACGCGCTGCTCTCCACGGTGCAGATGCCGGGCGGAATTCCCGTTGCCACCGTGGCTATCGGCAAAGCCGGCGCGAGAAATGCCGGCTATCTGGCGGTGCAGATGCTCTCTCTGGCGGATTCGGCGCTGGCCGATCGGCTGGCCTCGGAGCGGCAGGCCAACGTGGAGAAGATTCAAACCCAGAACGCAGAGCTGCAGAGCCAACTCAAGGATTAGGGTGCGCCCGTGAGCCTCCAGCAGGTGAACCAGGCAGCGCGCCATCTGCAGGAGGCGGGCGTGGTGATGCACGCCACTGAGGGGGTATGGGGGCTGGCGTGCGATCCGTTTGATGAAGGCTGTGTGGCGCGGGTGCTGCGGTTGAAGCGTCGACCGGTTGAAAAGGGGCTCATCGTCATCGCAGCGGCAGCGGATGATTTTGCGCCGGAGCTCGACGGGCTCGACGCCAAACAGTGCGATGAGATCCTGGACACCTGGCCCGGGGCGGTGACCTGGGTGGTGCCCAATCGCCGTTTCCCCAGCTGGATTACTGGCAAACATGCCACCGTGGCTATCCGGGTACCGGGACACCCTCAGGCACGCTCTCTGTGCAGGGCCTTTGGCGGGCCCCTGGTTTCCACGTCGGCCAACCCCGCCGGCGAGCCATCGGCGCTCTCGGCCGACCAGGCAGATGAATATTTCCGGGCGGGTGTCGACTACCAGTTGCCGGGCGAGGTGCAGAATCCGGGCCAGCCGAGCCAGATTCGTACCCTTGCCGGCTCGGTTCTGCGGGGGAGCGGCTGAATGGACCGCTACGCGGTGGTCGGCAATCCGGTGGAACACTCCCTCTCGCCGGTGATTCATGGCGAGTTCGCCAGACAGACCGGCGAGCGAATTCTCTACGAAAAGCTGCTGGCCCCGTTGGATGCGTTCGACGAGACGGTGGCAGGTTTTTTTGCGGCGAGCGGCCGGGGAGTGAACGTGACGGTACCCTTCAAGGAACAGGCCGCCAAATGGGTACAACGCCTGGAAGGCGACGCAGTGTCCGCTGGGGTGGTGAACACCATCGTCGATCGCGACGGCGCCTGGGTGGGATTCAATACCGATGGCGTGGGTCTGGTCAGGGACATTACCGTGAATCAGGAACGCTCTCTTGAGGGGCGGCGAGTGCTGCTGCTGGGCGCGGGTGGCGCGGCGCGCGGCGTGGTGCGTCCGCTGCTCGCACAGAACCCGTCAGAGCTCACCGTTGCCAACAGGGGCGTCGCCAGAGCACAGGCGCTGGTGGCGGCGCTGGAGGACTGGGCGCGCGAGACCCGATGCGGCGCTTGCGCCCTTGATGAAGTAACCGGGGAGTTTGATGTGGTGATCAACGCCACCTCGGCGGGGCTGGCTGGCAGGGGCGACCTGCTCGCCGCCACGTCCGTACGGGGTGCGTTTTGTTACGACCTGGTGTACGCGGCCGGGGCGGCGCAAACACCGTTTTGCGCGTGGGCCACGGGCGCCGGGGCGGGGGCCGTCTCCGACGGCCTGGGCATGCTGGTAGAGCAGGCGGCCGAGGCTTTCCGGTTGTGGCGGGGCGTTCGGCCCGCCACTGCGGAGGTGATGGCGCTGTTGCGCCGCAGATAGCCCATCGCGCGGTTGAGTTGGCATAAGCCGCTGATATAATCGCCGACCCTTTTTCTGCGGGTCGAGTGGGGCTCCGGGCTGGGCCGGGCCACAACACACGGTAGGTAACGACCCGAACGGGCTGCCGAGGCATTAAAAAGTTGGCTAGCAAGACACTGCTTTTGATGAGCAAGATCGCTATTGCCATGGCGATCGTGGTGGTAGTGCTGGGTGCCTACACGCGCCTGGTTGATGCTGGCTTGGGTTGCCCGGATTGGCCTGGGTGCTATGGCTTTCTAGTGGTTCCCCAATCAGCGGCCGACATTGCGCTGGCCACACAGCGTTTTCCCGATGCTCCCGTAGAACAGGACAAAGCCTGGTGGGAAATGGTGCACCGTTATTTCGCTGCGGCCCTGGGCGCGCTGCTGCTGGCTTTGGCGTTCGTTGCCGTGCGCAGGCGCGATGAAGGGATCCCGGTGAAGCTGCCAGTGTTCCTGCTGGCGCTGGTTATCCTGCAGGGAGCCTTTGGCGCGTGGACGGTGACGCTGAAATTGTGGCCCCAAGTGGTCACCGCGCACCTGCTGGGGGGATTCGCTACTTTGAGCCTTTTGTGGTTGCTGGCGCTGCGCCTGGGGATGGGCCGAGGCTGGCATGCCCCTGCAGAGGTGAAAAGGATCGCTGCTGCCGGGCTGGTGGTGCTGGTTGTGCAGATTGCGTTAGGGGGCTGGGTGAGCTCCAACTACGCGGCGCTCGCTTGCCCCGACTTCCCCACCTGCCACGGGGAGTGGTTACCGGATATGAATCTGGCCGACGGGTTCAACGTAATGCAGTCCGTTGGACCCAACTATCTGGGTGGGCTGATGGAGAGCGACGCGCGAGTGGCCATACAGGTGGCCCATCGCATTGGCGCCTTAGTGGTGCTGCTGTTGGTGGGCTGGCTCGGCGTGCGCTTGCTGCGCCTGAGCTCTCCGCTGGGCTGGGCGGTGCTGGGCCTGTTGGGCCTTCAGCTATTGCTGGGCGTGCTCAACGTGGTGCTGGTACTGCCTTTGGGTAACGCCACCGCGCACAATGCCGTGGGCGCTCTGTTATTGCTCGCCATGGTTACAGTAAACTACCGCGCTGCACTGGGGAGCAGGCTACGTTGAGCGAAATATCGGTTCCAGCCGCTGGTTGGCGGGACTATCTGGAAATGACGAAGCCCAGGGTGGTGTTGCTGATGCTGCTATGCGCTGCGGTGGGGATGTTCCTTGCTGTTCCGGGCATGGTGCCGATAGACGCATTGGTCTTCGGGTTGTTGGGAATCTGCCTGGTAGCGGGTTCCGCGGCGGCGGTAAACCACATCGCAGACGCCGAGATCGATGCGCGCATGGCGCGTACTCAATCCCGACCGGTTGCCACCGGCAAGGTGGGGACGCTGCAGGGGCTGGCGTTTGCCGCTGTCACCGGTATCAGTGGCATGCTGGTGCTCTATTTCCTGGTGAATCCTCTGACCGCATGGCTGAACCTGGCATCCTGGGTGGGATACGGGCTGATTTACACCCTTTATCTCAAGCGCGCTACGCCGCAGAACATCGTGATCGGCGGGCTGTTTGGGGCGGCGCCGCCATTGTTTGGATGGACGGCGGTGAGCAACAGCGTGGAACCGGGTGCGCTGCTGCTGGTGCTGATCATTTTCGCTTGGACTCCGCCGCATTTCTGGGCGCTGGCTCTGGATCGCAAAGAGGAGTATGCGCGCGTAGACGTGCCGATGCTGCCGGTGACCCACGGCGAGCGGTATACCCGCTGGCACATCCTCTTCTACACCCTCATTTTGGTGGTAATTACGCTGATGCCATACGCCATCGGCATGAGCGGCCTGCTGTACCTGGTTGGCGCCGCGGCGCTGGGCGCGGGCTTCATCTACTGGGCGGTGGCGTTGTTGCGGGAGCGCAACCCGCGGGCGCCGATGGCCACGTTCCGCTACTCGATCCTGTACCTGGGGCTGCTGTTTGTAGCGCTGCTGGTTGACCACTACGTGGTGGTGGGCAGCCATGGAGGTGTGGCGCTGAGCCTTGGCGCTTTGTGAGTCGGGTCGTACCCAGGGTATTCATTCAGCTGATGCTGGCCGCGGCCCTGCTCGTTGCCGGCGCCTGCTCACCGGGCACGCCGAGCATGGCGGAGCTCAAGGACCGGGGAGTGTTCCTTCTGCCGCAGCCCCTCAACCTGGAGCCGTTTGCGCTCACTACCGGGGGCGGCGAACCGTTCACCAACGACAATCTGATGGGCGGGTGGTCGTTCATTTTCTTCGGCTTCACCAACTGCCCGGATATCTGTCCTACGTCGTTGGCGGTGATGGCGCAGGCTGAGCGGCAACTGGTTGCTCGCGGCGCGCTGCAAACGCCGTTTCGGGGCGTGTTGATTTCGGTGGACCCGGAGCGAGATCAGGGCAGCCGGCTGACGGAGTATGTAACGGCTTTCTCGCCCTCGTTCACTGGCGTGACAGGGCAGCGCGAGCGCGTGATTCAGTTCGCGCAGCAGGTGCATGTGGCGCGCCCAATGAAGGTGCGCCTGCCGGGCGGTGATTACACCGTGGATCATCCTGGCCAGATCGTCATCGTGAATCCTGCCGGTCAGTATCACGGTTTCATCAAGCAATCTGGAACGCACCAGGGCCATTCGGCGGAAACCATCGCCGCGACCTTCACAGCCCTCAGAGCGGGTTCCTAGACTTGGAGTAATCGTTTAAGGTTTGCGCCCCCCCCGGACGTGAGGTTGATATCGAGCCCCAGATTCAAGCTGCCCAGCATTGGCTGCGGCGTTACCAGGCGTTGAGAGCATACAGTGAGAGTCTGTGCGAGCCGCTGGCCGTCGAGGACTATGGGGTGCAGCCCATGGCGGACGCGAGCCCACCAAAGTGGCACCTCGCGCATACCAGCTGGTTCTTCGACACGTTTCTGCTCAAGCCCTACCTGCCCGACTATCGCCCTTTTCATCCGCAGTTCGAATATCTGTTCAACTCCTATTACAACGGCGTCTCTCAGCCGTTTCCGCGATCACAGCGGGGCCGCCTTTCACGCCCCACGGTGGCAGAGGTGATGGACTACCGGGCGTGGGTCGACGAAGCAATGGCCGCTTTGCTGGAGCGAGATTCCGGCCGGGCCCCCGAGCTCGAGAGGCGCTTGGAGCTGGGCCTGCATCACGAGCAGCAGCACCAGGAGCTCATCCTCACCGACTTGAAGTTCAACCTGGGCAACAACCCGCTGCACCCACCGTATCGGACCGACCTGGTCAGGACGGTGGGTAGCGCACCGCCCCTCGACTTCGTGACCTTTCCCGCTGGTGAAGTCCAGATCGGGGCCACGGGCGATGGGTTCTACTTCGACAACGAGGCGCCCCGGCACAGAGTGTTGCTGCCTGGATACGCACTAGCCAATCGTCTTGTAACCAACGCCGAGTACGCTGAGTTCGTGCGAGCCGGAGGTTATGAAGATGCTCGGCTGTGGTTGTCGGACGGCTGGTCCTGGATGCGCGAGGCGGGCGTTACGGGGCCCCTATACTGGCGCGAAATGGATCAGGAGTACCTCCTTGGAGGGTTGGCGCCGCTGGACCGGGAGGTCCCCGTGGTGCACGTGAGCTACTACGAGGCGGATGCCTACGCGCGCTGGGCCGGGTGTCGGCTTCCCACGGAACAGGAGTGGGAGCATGCGGCAACGGCACAAAGCTGCCATGGCAACTTCGCTGCAGACCAGGTTCTGCATCCGCGAGTGGCACAAGGAACGCAGGCGCCGGTGGATCAGCTTTATGGCGACGTCTGGGAGTGGACGGCCAGTCCCTACGTGCCGTATCCAGGATACCGGCCGCTGGCGGGAACCCTGGGAGAGTACAACGGCAAGTTCATGAGCAACCAACTGGTGCTGCGCGGCGGATCCTGCGCAACGCCCGACGACCACGTGCGCTCGAGCTACAGAAACTTCTTTTATCCGCCGGACCGCTGGCAGTTTTCGGGAATCAGGCTGGCCCGCGACCTATGAGCATGCCCGCTAACGAATACGCGTTCTTCGACTTACAGCCCGAGCGCGGCGCCGATCTTGATGAGCTGCTGGCGGGCTTTCGGCTTGCGGATAAACAGGTATCGCCCAAGTTTTTCTACGACGAGGCGGGATCGAAACTGTTCGACGAGATTACGCAGCTTGATGAGTACTACCTCACACGTACCGAGATGAAGCTGTTCGACGATTATCATCGAGAGATCGTGGATGCCCTGCAGGTAGGCGCCCGGGAGAGCTGCCTGGTGGAATATGGCAGCGGCAGCAGCGCGAAGGTGCGCAAACTCCTGGACACGCTGCGCCCCAGCGCCTACATGCCGGTGGACATTTCCACGGAGCACCTGCAGGCGGCGGCACGCGCTTTGCACCAGAGCTATCCTTGGCTGCACGTCTATCCCACCTGCGCCGACTTCACCCAACCCTTCGAGCTGCCGGCGGTTGCCGACGGGTTTGTTCGCACCGGCTTTTTTCCCGGCTCGAGCGTGGGTAATTTCGAGCCGGAGGAGGCCGTGGCGTTTCTTGCCAACGTATCGAGAACCTTGGGTTCGGGGGCGCGCTTTCTGATCGGCGTAGACCTTAAAAAAGACGTAGACGTTCTTGAAGCAGCCTATAACGACGCCGATGGGGTCACCGCGCGTTTCAACCTCAATCTGCTCTCCCACCTCAATGCCCGGTACGGAGCGGATTTCGAAGTAAGCGCGTTCGAGCACCGGGCCTCGTATAACGAGGAGCTGGGGTGCATACAGATGTTTCTGATCAGCCTCCGGGCGCAGACGGTCACGCTGTCTGGCGAGCATTTTTCGTTCGGCGCGGGGGAACGCATCCATACCGAAAATTCATACAAGTACGCGCCCGAAGAATTTTCGAGGCTCGCCCGCCAGAGCGGATTCGACCTAACCCGGGTGTGGATTGATGAGCGGGGTTGGTTTGGCGTATTCCTGCTGGAAGTGCGCGGCGGCTGACCGGCAGGCAATCAGGCGAGTAGTCGATGGTCTATATAGAAGGTGTGACCCAAGTGGTGCCGCACAGCGGCCTCTAGCTCGTCGGGGTTTTTGAAAGGTTCCCTGGCTGTGGACACTTGGGACAACTGGGCCACCCAGGCGTTGAGCGCCGCGTACAGGGCAAATCCGGAGAAGAACCAGACCTCCTGGTGAGTGAGCGGCCGAATGGCGTGATAGCCCTGCAGCAGCCACAAAGTCCGTTCCGGATTGAGCGCGCCACTGGCATCGTTGCACCAATCGTTTGCCGCTGCGGCCAGGTCGTAGATGAGGAACCCCTGGGCCGCCTGGTCCAGATTTAGCACGCCGGTGAGCCCGGCCTCGTTGAACAGCGCGTTAGCGCGTGCAAGCCGGGTGTGGATGGCGCCGCTGGGCAATTCGTTGACGTCGTGACGGCGAAGCAGCGACCTCACGCAGCGTGCGGCTTCGACAAACATGTCCGCACAAGCGAATGGCATCAGGCCGCGCAAACTCTGCTCCTGACCGCGCAGCCAAGATACGGTTCCGGGGTGGTCGGGCATCAGGTATTCGGCGGAAGCGGTGGCGAGATGAAATCTTGCCGCGAACCTGCCCAGGGCACGGATCTGCCGCTCGGTGGGATTGTAGGTGATACGGCCCGACAAGCGGGGGACGACGAAGGCGGGTAGCGAGCTGGTGGTGGCGTAGGGCAGGCCCTTTTTGGTGCGCAGGATGGGAGCTACCGGCAAGCCGGCGGCCGCACATCGGTCTAACAAGGAAACGTACGCGCCGGTCGGCAGTGCCGGCGGCTCCACGAAGGTAAGGGTAACGCGGAACTCGCGCTCCCCTTGGCGCGTGTGTGCGTGATAGCTGTGGTTGTCCGGCTCCGGTTTAGCGGGCTCGAAGTCGATCAGCTCGCCGATGTCGTAGTGGGCGAGTGCTTGCTCGAGTTCGTGGTTGGCGGATTGTGCAACGGCGCTCACTGAGGATCAGAACTCGACGATCACCCAGCTGGGTAGAAGCGTTTCCGCCCGCTGCAGGTCTCCGAAACCCTTGGTAGGGTCGCGCGGCACCAGGTAATGCGGTTTGCCCCAGCTGGGTACCACTTTGATCATGCGCAGTTGTCCTGCCTGGCGATACTCGTAGATGACCTTCTCTTCGGCCGCAATGATGGTGACATCGGGGCCGCGCAGCGATTCCTCAGCGGCCGAAGTGGTGGCGGCGGTGCCCAGGAGGATTGTCCATCCGGTGACCCTAGCGCCTTTGAACAGCCGCTGTGATAGTGTCCCGATGGAGTGATACATGCAGCGATGTTGACCCAAACGCCGGTCCAAGGCAAAGGATTTGACGGCACAACCGGTCCGCTGTTTGGCGCCACCATAAAAAATCTGAGCAGGGGGCTGGAGGCTGGATGATGGCAAAATCGGCGCGAGAAGAATCCGCTGCGGCGCCGCTGGTCCTAGTGGATCGCTCGTCTTATCTGTTTCGCGCGTACCATGCGTTGCCCGAACTGAAGACCAGCGACGGTATGCACACCGGTGCCGTGCGCGGGGTGATCAGCATGCTTCGCAAGCTCGCCAAGGATTTCGAAGGTAGCCCTATCGCGGTGATCTTCGACGCCAAGGGCAAGACGTTCCGTCACGACATGTATGCGGATTACAAGGCCAACCGGCCGCCTATGCCTGACGACCTGCGCGAGCAGATTCAGCCAATCCACGAACTCATCGTTGCCATGGGCCTGCCGCTGATCGTTGTTCCGGACGTGGAGGCCGACGATGTGATCGGCACGCTGGCCCTTCAGGCCACTGATGCGAAACGGCACACTGTGGTGTCCACTTCGGACAAAGACATGGCGCAGCTGGTGTCCGATTACGTGACTCTAGTCAACACCATGACCGACACCACGATGGATCGTGTCGGGGTGGAAGAGAAGTTCGGCGTGCCTCCGGAGCTCATCATCGACTATCTGGCGTTGATCGGCGACAGCGTGGACAACATTCCCGGCGTGCCCAAGGTTGGCCCGAAGACGGCGGTCAAGTGGCTGGGCCATTACGGCAACCTGGACGGCGTGCTGGAGCAAGCCGATGCCATTAAAGGCAAAGTAGGCGAGAACTTGCGCGACGTGAAGGATCAACTGCCGCTGTCCCGCGCACTGGCGACCATCAAATGCGATGTGGCGCTCGCGCTTTCCATCGACGACCTGGTCACCGCGCCGCCGGACAAAGCGGCCCTTGAGGCGCTCTACGAGCGGTACGAATTCAAGACCTGGCTGGCGGAGCTGGACCCGGAAGCGGTCTTGAGCCCGCCGGCGTCGGATGACGCCGACTACGAGTGCGTCGACACCCTAGACCGGCTCGATGAGTGGATCGAGAGCCTCCGTGACGCGGGCGTGTTCGCCTTCGACACGGAAACCACCAGCCTGAGCTACATGGATGCGGAGCTGGTGGGGTTCTCCGTCAGCGTGGACGCCGGGGCGGCCGCATACATTCCCGTGGCACACAGCTACGTTGGCGCCCCAAAGCAGCTGTCGCTGGTGGAGGCGCTCGAGCGACTCAAGCCGCTGCTTGAAGACCCGGCCATCAGCAAAGTGGGGCAGAACCTGAAGTACGACATGAGCGTGCTTGCCCGTTACGGCGTGCAGCTTGCCGGGGTGGCCTACGACACCATGCTGGAGTCCTACGTGCTCAATAGTGTGGCGACCCGGCATAACATGGATGACCTGGCGGAAAAGTACCTGGGCCGCACCACGATTCACTTCGAGGACGTTGCAGGCAAAGGCAGCAAACAGCTCACCTTCGATCAGGTGCCTGTGGACCAGGCCACCACCTACGCGGCCGAAGATGCAGACATTACTCTACAGCTGCACCAGCACCTCTGGCCTAAGCTTTCGGCTGAAACCAGCCTGCTCGGCGTTTATCGGGATATTGAGCTGCCGCTGCTGGGCGTGCTGTCTCGCATGGAGCGCCACGGTGCGCTGGTGGACGGCGGGTTGCTGGAGGAACACAGCGCGGAACTGGTGGGCCGCATCGAGGCACTCACCGAGCAGGCCTGGGCGCTCGCTGGTGAAGAATTCAATCTGGATTCGCCCAAACAGCTGCAGGGCATTCTCTACGAAAAGCTCGAGCTGCCGGTACTGAAGAAAACGCCCAAGGGGGCGCCGTCTACCGCGGAGCCCGTGCTGGTGGAGCTGGCCCGGGACTACGAACTTCCTGAAACCATCCTGGAATATCGCAGCCTGGCCAAGCTCAAGTCCACGTATACCGACAAGCTGCCCCTGCAGATCAATCAGAAATCCGGCCGGATACACACCTCCTACCACCAGGCGGTTGCGGCCACAGGCCGGCTGTCGTCGTCGGATCCCAACCTGCAGAACATTCCGGTGCGCCACGCTGAGGGACGGCGCATCCGGCAGGCGTTCGTGGCGCCTGCGGGAATGAAGGTCGTGGCGGCAGACTACTCACAGATCGAGCTGCGGATCATGGCGCATCTGTCTGGAGACGAAGGCCTCAGATCGGCGTTTGCAGCCAACCAGGACATTCACCGCGCCACGGCGGCGGAGGTATTCGGGCTGGACCTGGACGCGGTGTCGGACGACCAGCGTCGCAGCGCCAAGGCCATCAACTTCGGCCTGATCTACGGCATGTCGGCGTTTGGATTAGGTCGTCAGCTGGGTATCTCCAGAGCGCTCGCTCAGGATTACATCGACCGCTACTTCGAGCGCTATCCAGGCGTGCGCGCCTACATGGACGCCACGCGCGCGGCGGCTTCCGAGCGTGGTTTCGTGGAAACCGTATTCGGGCGGCGCCTGTACCTACCGGAGATCAATGCCCGCAACGGGCAGCGGCGTCAGGCCGCTGAGCGCACGGCCATCAACGCCCCCATGCAGGGTACGGCAGCCGACATCATCAAGCGCGCCATGATCAGCGTGGACGCCTGGCTGCAATCCGAAAGCGTGCAGGCCGTAATGATCATGCAGGTGCATGACGAGCTCGTATTCGAGGTCGCCGAGCAGGAAGTAGATGCCCTGGAAGCGGGCGTGCGCCAGCTTATGGAAGGGGCGGCCCAGCTGGATGTGCCTCTGGTGCTGGACGTTGGGGTTGGAGACAACTGGGACCAGGCTCACTAAGCGTCGTCGTCCTCTTGGCCGGCCGCCAGCCATTCGCTCAGTATGCCGATTACGGCCTCGCAGCCCTGCCCGCTCTGGGCGGAGAACAGCTCCGTTTTCGCCAGGGGCATGTCGCGCAGCGCATCCTGCATGGCCCTGAGCGCGTTGTGCTGAGCGTTGCGCTTGAGCTTGTCGGCTTTGTTGAGCAGCACCAGCACGGGCATCTCCGAGGCGGCTGCCCATTCCAGCAGCTCCACGTCGAATGGCTGCCCGGGATGCCGTATGTCGGTGACCAGCACGACCCCGCCCAGGGTTTCGCGATTTGACAGGAAGTCGTTCACGCTGCGCTGCCAGGCCTGCTGCGCACGCTTGCCTGCCTTAGCGTAGCCGTATCCGGGCAGGTCCACGAGGCGGCCGCCGCCTTTTACGGCAAAGAAATTCAGAATCTGGGTGCGCCCGGGGGTCTTGCTCACCTTGGCGGTGCTGCGGCTGCCGGTGAGCCGGTTGATAACGCTGGACTTGCCTGCGTTGGATCGGCCGGCGATGGCAATTTCTACCCCGTCTGGCGCCGGGCAGCGCTCCAGGTCCGGCGCGCTGGCGATGAACGCCACATTCAGCCGCGAGTCCCCTGGCGCAGGGGAGGATGGTTTGTGTCCTCGGGAAGGTTCGCGCATGCGTCATTGCCGCTACAGTTGGTATATAATTCGCGCCCCCGATTAGGCCGACCGGCCGATCGGACCTGTTCAGGGCCGCCTCAACGGTCGTAGTTTATAGGATCACGAATATGCAGATTCAGTGGCTAAGGGTTTCTTTGCTGGGGCTGGCCATGGTTTCAGGGGCCGCGTTGGCGGCTGGAGATCCGGACGCCGGCAAGATGCAAGCCATAGTGTGTGCGGCTTGCCACGGCCAGGATGGCGCCACGGGCATCGACCCCACCTACCCGAATCTGGCGGGCCAGAACGAGGCCTACCTGTACAAGCAGCTGCAGATGATCGCCAGCAACGAGCGCCAGATTCTGCTCATGACGGGGCAGCTCATAGGCAAGACCGACCAGAATCTGCGCGATCTGGCCGCCTATTACGCGTCGCTACCGGGAAAGGTGGGCGAGGCAGCGGGTGACGATGAGTCGGTGGCGCTGGCCGAGCGCATATTCCGAGGCGGTATTCTGGAGAAAGGTGTGGCCGCGTGCTCTGCGTGTCACGCGCCCACCGGGGCCGGCAACGCGGCGGCAGGGTTCCCGGCGGTAAACGGGCAGCCGGCCGCCTATACCGTGGCCCAGCTCACCGCCTATCGAGAGGGCCAGCGTCGCTCTGACGAATCCATGGGCGGGATGATGCGCGGAGTGGCCGGCGGATTGACCGACACCGAGATTGCGGCGTTGGCGGATTACCTGCAGGGGCTGCACTAATCGCTCAGCGGGTTGTCTGACAACCCGTAAGCCCATTATTCAAGCTACAGTAGAGGTCCTGCTCATGCGCATAGTCGCCTTCATGATCCTGGCACTGGCGGGTAGTGCTGCCTGGGCGCAAGACTACGTGGAAGGCGTGCACTATCAGCGCCTCCCGGTGCCGGTGGCGACCGCAGACTCAGCCAAGGTGGAAGTGGTGGAGGTGTTTTCCTACGCCTGCAACCATTGCAACGAGTTCGACCCGCTGCTCGAGCTGTGGCGCCACGCCCAGGCCGAAGGCGTGCACTTTCGCCGCCTGCCGGCCAATTTCAATAATCCGGTCTACACCACGCTCGCCAGGGCTTTTTTTACCGCTGAGGCGCTGGGCGTGTTGGACGCGGTGCACACACCCATCTTCTCCGGCATTCACGACCGCGGCATCGACTTGAGCCGTACCGAGCTTCTGGCCGCACTGTTCGAAGAGATGGCGGATGTCGCGCCGGACGACTTCACTGGAGTGTTCAACTCCTTCGGTATCGGACAGCGCACACAGCAGGCGCGGGCCCAGGGGCTGGCATACGGTGTCCGCGGTGTTCCCAGCATGATCGTGGATGGCAAATATCGCGTGGATGCCACCATGGTGCGCGGTTTCGGGGAAATGCTGGCGGTGGTGGACTACCTGGTGGGGCTGCAGGCTACCGCCAAAGGGGTGGACGTGATCCCACTTGAGGCGGCGTCCGCTGACCAGTGACCGAAATGCTGGGTAATGCACAGTTAAAACCGCCGCGCACCGCTAGACTTCTGGCCAGGTCTTTGGAGCAGTCCGCCATGTTGGCGTGGTCGAAGCGCGGAGCACTTAGAAGCACATTGGCGTCGCCGGTGGTGAACCTGCACTCGCTGGGTCAAGCCCCATTGGCGCCCACCGTAGAGCCGTTGAAGTTGCTCACCTTCAACATTCAGGTGGGTATTCGCACCGCCAAGTTTTCCCACTACCTCACCAAGGGCTGGAAGCATCTGCTGCCGCACGAGGCGCGCAACGCCAACCTGCGGCGCATTGCTGATCTGGTGGCGCGCTACGATGTGGTGGCGCTGCAGGAGGTCGACAGCGGTAGCCTGCGCAGCGGTTTCATCAATCAGGTGGAGTACATAGCTGATCGCGCTCAGTTCCCATACTGGTACACGCAGCTCAACCGTGATCTGGGCCCGTTCGCACAGCACGGCAACGGCATGCTGTCGCGCATCGCGCCGGTTGATCTGGAAGATCACAAGCTGCCCGGAGCCATTCCCGGAAGAGGCGCTATCCTACTGCGTGTTCCGTACGGCGAGCACACCGTGTCGTTGGTCTTGTTACACTTGTCCCTGGGCGAGCGCTCGCGGCAGCTCCAGCTCGAGTACGTCAGGGAGCTCATCAGCGAGGAAGAGCACGCCATCGTGATGGGAGATATGAACAGCCATCTGACCCACCTGCTGGACAACTCGCCGCTGGCGGAGTCCGCCCTGATGCCAGCGGACCGCGTGCGCCCCACCTACCCTGCATGGCGTCCTGCTCGCGCCCTGGACCACGTGCTCGTGACGCCCGGCCTGCGCATCGAAGACTATGAGGTGCTCGACTGCATGCTGTCGGACCATCGGCCCATAGCGGTTACCGTCAAGCTGGACGAGAACGCCTCCCTGCTGCAATAACCCCTTTGCGTTTTGTTAACGCGTTAAATCACGGGGCGGGCGCATCGGTGCTGACCACCGGCATCACGCAAGCAGTGTCCAATACCTCCGGATAGTTGCGCCGGTATTCGCTTTCACACAGGGCGATGTTGCCCAGGGTCTGATTTACCACGTAGGCGCGAATCGCCTCGGAGTCGGCCGGTTCAAGCACGTGCGCGAAGCTGGCCATCCCGCGCCCGGCGAACGCGCCACCGCGGACGATGGCGTCCCAGCTTGCGTGTATTTCCGGCGTGCTGTAGCGCAGGTCGGCGATGCCGGCGGTGGATTGCAGAAGCCCGGGGCCGTGGCACAGCGCGCAGTACCGATGGTAGAGCAACTCGCCATGGGCCAGCTGCTCGGGCGTGGTCCGCATGTCGGGAGGTTGGGGAATATTGATGTGGGTGACCTGTGGTTCGGGAAGTTCTGCGTTGCCGCCGAGCTTGAAGGCCAGTATGCGGCCTTCGGCCATGACGTTGTCGCGGTGCCGGGGCACGCCTGAAGTCAGGCCAAATGCGCCTCCCCACCCCGCGGCCACCGCCACGTATTGCTCGCCGTCCACCGCATAGGTCACGGGCGCGGCCATGATCCCCACGTTGGCCGGAAACTCCCAGACGAGCTCGCCGGAGTCTGCTTTGAACGCGGCAAAGCGACCGTCGGCGAGGCCCTGGAAAATCAGATTGCCGGCGGTACTCAACAGTCCTCCGTTCCAGGTGGTGGCGTGTTGTACACGCCATACTTCCCGCTGGGACACCGGGTCCCAGGCGGCCAGGTGCCCGCGCACCGCCTGCAGGGCCGCAATCACCTCGTCCGGATCCTTTGAGGGGATCATGGCCGAGGTGTCGATGCCCATGTTCCATTCTTCCGGGTTGTACTGAAACGCGTTGTCCTGGGCGTAGACGAATGACAGGTCCAAAGCCGGGATGTACACCAGATTGGTGTCGGGGCTGTAGCTCATGGGCTGCCAGTTGTGACCGCCCAGAGGGCCGGGCCGGATCTCCTGTGGGTCGTTGGCGTAGTGCGCGTCAGGATTTTCCACCGGGCGGCCGGTTTCCTGATCCACATGGCTCGCCCAGGTAACAGGCACGTAGGCCTCGGCAGAGATCAGCTCTCCGTTGGTTCGATCGAGCACGTAGAAAAAGCCGTTTTTCGGCGCCTGCATGATCACCTTGCGCGGCTCGCCGCCGATCTGCAGGTCGGCCAGGATCATGTGTTGCACGGCGGTGTAGTCCCAGGTGTCGCCGGGAGTGGTCTGGTAGTGCCATACCAGGGTGCCGTTGTCGGGATTGATGGCCAGCATGGAAGACAGGAATAGGTTGTCGCCGCCGCCGGGAGATCGGATGTAGCGGTTCCAGGGGGAGCCGTTGCCTACGCCGATGTAGAGCAGGTTGAGGTCGGGATCAAAAGCCATTGAATCCCACACGGTGCCGCCGCCGCCTACCTCCCACCAGCGTGAGCTGCCGGCGCGCCAGGTCTTGGCCGCCATCTCCATGGCGGGCGACTCAAACGGCAGAGAGGGATCCCCCGGCACCGTGTAGAAGCGCCATTGCTCGGCGCCGGTGGTCGCATCATAGGCGGTAATATAGCCGCGCACCCCGTACTCGGCACCGCCGTTGCCGATGATCACCTTGTCTTTGACGATTCGCGGAGCCCCGGTGATGGTGTAGGGGCGTTCGGGGTCTGTGGTCTGGACCTCCCAGTCCACCGCTCCGGTGGCCGCATTCAGGGCGACGAGCCGGCCGTCGATGGTGCCTACGTAGACGCGCCCTTTCCACGCCGCGGCGCCGCGGTTAACCACATCGCAGCACGCGTACTTGCCGTACTCCCGGGGCACTGCCGGGTCGTATTCCCAGATGAGCGCTCCGGTCTTCGCGTCGTGGGCCCATACCACCGACCAGGGCCCGGTGGTGAACATCACCCCGTCTACCACGATGGGAGTGGCTTCCAGTCCGCGGGTGGTGCCCGTGTCCCAGTGCCAGGCGAGATCCAGGTCCGCCACCGTGTCCGTGTTGATGTC
>MDTE01177482.1_pt1 | contig 17114 bp, 16 predicted proteins | sample 811231 | NCBI WGS metagenome assembly MDTE01 (sample SAMN05326651, study PRJNA326480) | marine metagenome | isolation source: seawater | place: Indian Ocean: Red Sea | collected 2010
TGCAGCTGACCAGTACTAATAGCTCAATTGGCTTGATTTATGCACTGAAAAAAATTTATTTATAGATGATATTAAATGCTTTTCCTTCTACAAAATAAATCTAGATAACAATTTTCTTTCGATTTTATAAAAGCTAAATTAAAAAAAATGTAATTATCTTGTTTGAATATCGAGATACTATGATTTTTTTTCAATATTTTAGAGGAAAACCTTCAATTACATTAATTACAAGGCAAAAATAAAGCTTTGAGTGAATTTTTTTGAAAATTTTAAATAATAAAAAAATTTCTTTAAATAATATAAATAATATTAAAAATATTAAGATATAATTAAAAATTATATTTAATTTAAATGGTAGCTTTTATTTTAATATTTTTTATTCTTTTTTACGTTTTTATTGAATTAATATTTTTTTTTTTATTTAAACATCTCTTGGCAGAAATACCTTGGTTAATTTCAAATAAAGATGAGTATCCAAATTTTAAAAAAAAAAAGATTAAAAACTTTTTTGAAAAAACTTTTGATTTTCATTTAGGTTGGAATTGGAAACCAAAATCAAAACATCAAGAAAAAATATTTTCTAAAATTAATAAAATTTCATTTGGAAAGTTTGGTGAGAGAAATGGTGCAAAATTTAAAGAGAAAAATAAAACTTATCACTTTGCTTCTTTTGGTGATTCATTTGTATTTTGCCGTTATGTAAAAAATAGTGAAACATGGCAAGAAAAAATAACAAAGAAAACCTCAATTAATGGATTAAATTTAGGTGTTGGTAATTATGGTTTAGACCAAATTTATCTCAAATATTTAAATACTAAATTACCAAAAAATGTTAAAACTATTTTTATTGGATTTGTTCCAGAAACATTGTCTAGATGTTTGTGTTCCTGGAAGCATTATCATGAATTTAATAATATCTATGGATTTAAACCAAGGTTTGTAAACTATAAGAATAGTTTAAAATTAATCCCAAATCCAATTAAAGATGAGAATAGTTTTATAGATATTAAAAAAATTATTAATAAAATTAGAAAAGATGAATTTTTTTATAAGAATAAATTTATTAAACATAAGTTAAATTTTCCATATTTTTTTTCAATTCTGAACAATCCAAAATATAATTTTAAATTAATATATTACTCAATTTTAAAAATATTAAATTTAAGTAATAACAAAGTTTATGAATTTGTTATTAGAGAGAATTGTATTAAGAATGATATTTATTTTGGAAAAAAAAAATATAATTCAATAATTGAAAAATTAATGATTAAAATAAAAAAAAAATCATTAGAGAGACACGTAAACGTTGTATTTTTGATCTTTCCACAAAAACATGATTTATCTCTCAAAAAAAAGAATTATCATAAATTTTTTGCTAAAAATAAGAAAAAATTTAATTTTATTGATTTTACAGAAATTTTTGAAAAAAAAAAGTTAAGCGATATTTATTTACCTGATAATTATGGAGGACATTTAACACCATACGGTAATAAGATTGTAGCACAAACAATATTAAAAAAAGGTTATATTTAATGGTAATTTGGTTTACTGGAGTTTCTGGATCAGGAAAAACTACGTTAGGTAAAAAATTTTTTAAAGTATTAAAAAAAAAATCTCAGGCTTCTATTTTTATTGATGGAGATGAGTTTAGATCCATATTTAAAAATGATCTTAAATATTCATTAAAAGATAGAGATAAAAATGCTTTCAGATTGACAAGACTTGTTCAATCTTTGTCAAACCAAAAAATTAATATTGTTGTGGCTGCCAATCTTACTAGTTTTAAATATAGAGCTTGGTGCAGAAAAAAAATTTCAAACTATTATGAAATTTACATTAAAGCAAAAAAAACATCACTTTTAAAAAGAGATTATAAAAAGTTATATAAAAATGCTTTACAGGGAAAAATTAAAAATGTTGTTGGCATAGATTTACCATTTAATACTCCAAGAGGTTGTAATTTATACGTTGAAAATAATCTTAATAAAAATGATCTTTATAAAAATATAGAAAGAATTCTGATAAAAGTAATAAAATCTAAAATTAAAATTTTTTAATCACAAATATTTTTCTGCAATATTTTTATCTTTTATATTATCAATCTCAAACCAAAATCTAGAAGTTTTAAAATATTTGAGATTAATAATTCTCTTTTGGACTGCGCTGTTTAAAAATGATGTCATATCAATTTTTTTATTATTTAAATTTATAAAAAATTTATGAAGTTTAACAAAATCTTCATACTTAATTTTTATTAAACCCATAAACTGTAAGTTAGGTCTTATTTTAAATATTTCCCCCCCTATAGATAAAATTTTGTCTTTACTGATTAATACATCTTCAGCATCTTTATTAATTTTTTTTTCATTCATTCTTTTTTTCCAGAGAGTAAGCCATTTTTTGTTAAGTGGAATATGAGATTTTTTTATTTTAATCATTTTATTAATTATTTTATGATCGAAAATTATATCACCATAAGAAACGATAATATCTTGATTAATATGTTTTCTTGCACAAAATAGAGAATAAACCATATTAGTTGATAGATATTTATTGTTTTTGATTTTTTTTAATTTTGGGTATTTTTTATTAATCAAAGCAGACTTGTATCCAGTTAAAATAATAGTTTGATTAAATTTTTTAAAATTTTCTAATATATAATCTATAATTGGTTTTGATCTAACTTTAATCAAACACTTAGGAACTTTCTTAGTTAATTTTTTGAGTCTAGAACCTCTACCAGATGCTAAAATTACAAGCTGCATTTTATTTAATGTATGAATAAAATTTTCTAAAAAATATTATTTGCTCTCTATTTTTTTTAATTTCTCTCTCTGGATGCCAAATTATTCCACCAATTTTCTTATTTTTTATTCTAAAACATTCTATGCTTTTATCCTTAGCTAATACAAGATTTTCTATAGATTTTAAATTTTTATATTTAATTTTTAAATTATGAAATGAATTTACATTTTTAAATTTTATATTAAATTTTGACAGGTTTTTAATTGGGTGTGATCCAATATGACTATTGTCAACTTGAAAATTCATATTAAATTTTTTTGCTATAAAATGTGCACCATGACAAATTCCAAATATTGGGGTTTTATTGAGTTTTGCTTTTCTTAGAAAGAATTCATCAAGTATTGCTCTATGTTTATCTTTTTTTTTTGTTGAATGACTTATAATAGTGTTACCCCCACTTAGGATAATTAAATCATATTTTTTTTGATAATTTAAATTATACGCAATATCAATTAAACATTTTTTAAAACATTTTTTTAAAAACATTAAAAGTTTTTTTTCAATAGAAAATTCTATTTGTTTTTTATATGGCTCGATTATTTTTGGGATTATTAATACTTTCATTCTAAATTAATAAGATTAATACAATAATTTAAAAAATTAAGATACCAAATATAAAAAAATCATAAAACCTGAAATATACCAATTCAAAAACTAGTCTTTTATTCGGATTATTTTATCTTATAAGTTACTAAATGAAAAAAAAATTTAATATTTTATTCTATTTAAAAAATTCTTATAATTATGATTTTTACGAAAATATTTTAAATTTTTTTGATAAAGATAGCTTTGCTTTTATTTTAGAAAAAAGAGAAGATGAGCTGTCATTTAATGAATTAAAGAAATATTTAGATGAAAAAAAAATAAGTTTCTACGATACAAAAAATTATAAAGAAAAATTACTTAAATCAAAAATTATAATTACACAACTTGAATCGACTTTTTTTTTTCTTAAATTTTTAGGATTTAAATTATTTTTTAAAAAAAAAAAATTTTTACATAAGATAGTCAATAAATTTAAAATTAAATATTATCCAATTGAAAGAGACATAGGTGAAAAAATAGTTTTTTTTCCAAAAGGAATGGATCTTAAGTTAGACTATCCTGCGCAATTTAAGATATGTAAGTCAGATATTTTTTTATGTCATTCTAAAGTTGATGAGAAAATAATTAAAAATAAAACAAATAAACCCTCATATATTATCGGATACCCTAGATATGATAGTTCTTTTTTACAAAAAAAAATTACTGATAATACAAAAAAAAAAATATTAATAATGCACTCACCGACCACAAAAACCAGGTTTACAAGTCTTCATAATTTAGAAAATTTACTCCTAAAATTTCAAAACTATTTTGATAAATTTGAGTTTTATTTCAAACCTCATCCGAGGCACAAAAAATATATATCCTTCCCGAGTAAAAATATTAAAAATAAAATTAAGATTGTTGAAGATAACGAAAATTTAAATAATCTTTATAAAAATATAGATTTAGTATTTTGTCAAAATGGAGGACCTTTTTTTAGTTCAATATTTAATTTAAAAAATGTTTTTATTTTTGAAGAAACAAAAGATAGTTTTCATGAGGAAATAAAAAATATTTATGATGAGTATAAAAATTTTTATTTATTGAAAAACTATAAAATAGAAGATCTTTTAACTGATAATTTGCAATCAAATATTTTGTATGAACAAAAAAAAGTAACTAAAGATCTTAAAAATATTTTTTTCCCAAACTTTATTGATAATTCATCAAAATACACTGCCAATATTTTAAAAAATATACTTAAGTCAGAATAAAATTTATTATATTTTTATTATTTTAAAATATTAATTTTTTTATTACTGGGTCTATTTCTATCCTTTTACTTTTTATAATATTTTCAAAATTATTTTGACCAACTCCTATAGCTGAAGAAATGTTTAGTTCTGAGCATCTAATTCCCATATGTGAATTTGCACCTCCATATTCTGTAATTAGACCAGAAATTTTATGATTAAAAATAAAGTCATATCCAGGGTCAGCGCTGCTTATGCATATAATCTTATTTTCTAAGTTTGAAATTTTATTATTTCTTAAATGGACTATCTCAGCTTCAATCTTATTTGTACCAAAAAAATTTGGAATATTGTCTTTTTGTTCAAAATAATAAATATCCTCAGGATCTATTATAACTTGTGGAAGTTTAATAAATCTATTTTGTTTATAAATTTTATGATTTAATTTAATATTTTGATTTAAAGTATTTTTCACACTTTTATAATTTAAATTATAATAAAGATCTTTAATAATCTTTATATCTAGGTGACTTATCTGGTTTAAATTTAAATTATTTCTTTTTGCTAAGAATTTTAATTCTTTAAAAATCATATCAATACTTTTCGTAAAAATAAATTTTGAATATTCTCTAAATTTAATTGATTTTTTTAAAAAATTAAAAAATTTTGCTAAACTTATATCATTAAAATTACCTTTTAAAAAAATTTTAACTTTTCTTTTACTTTTTTTTGATAAAGAAAATTTTGAAACATTCTGTTTTTTGGATCTGGATTTATTTTTAAATAAATTTGAATAATTTTCTTTATAATTTTTACTTAAAATATCATATGTATTAGGTCTTAAATGGCCGTATATTTCACAAAATTTTTTTTTTGGAAGATTTGAATTATCTATCATATCGGTTGTTATGGTATTTACACTTCTTATAAATTTTTCTTTTTCATCTTTAGATATAATGTTTTTTTCAACTAAAGAATTGAGTAACTCCATAGATATAAAAGCGCATCTTGCTAATCCTGCAAATGGTTCAGTTCCAAATCTTTTACAGTCTTCAATTAACCAATATATTTTATCAACCGAGTACAAATTTGATTTTTCTAAATCTATTTGCTTCTTTTTAAGAATTTCAATTTTTTTTATTTCTTCATCTATTTTTCTGAATGCAATATTATTTATTGTTTTTAATTCTTTAATAATTTTAATTTTGTCGAATTTATTCAAAAACTTTTGACTAATTTTAACGAGTTTATTTTTAGTCAAAGGATTGAAACAAGTAAAAAGAATTTCAAATTCTATCTTATCATGCAAATTTTTATTTTTTTTAAATTTGCTTAAGTAATATTTAATAAGTTTTTTTTTTATTTTATAATCAAGATTTTTTGGTAGCCAGGAATTAAAATCTATTCTTATATCAATATATGGGGTACCTAAAAAAATTGTCATTAAATGAAAAGCTTTCATATCGATAAACCCATACCTATTTCTATTTTCAGCCCAAATGTAGTCGGTTATTAATTCTTGATATAAAGAAATAGATAACGGATTTGGTTTTATCCCAATTATTTCCGCAGGGTTCCAGTCTGGCATTACCCCAAAATAAGAAGTTTCTCCAAATAGATTGTAATGTTTTTTTTTAAGTTTAATTATTTTATTTTTTAACTTTTTTAGTGACTCTTCAAAAACTTTTCGATCAAATAAAATTTTTTTTTTTAAGACTATGGGACGTACTTGCAATAAATACAGTTGGCCCTTTTTACTTGCAAACTCAATATCTAAATAATTATTTTTAAATTTTTTCTCTAATTCTTTAGCTAATTGAATTAATCTAGTAAATTTCTTATCTCCATTTTTATTATAGTATTTAAATTGATAGTAATTTTTTGTGTTAGGTTTACCGCTTGTTACTGCAGCTGTATCTTCACCATCAAAATAATTTATGCAATAATAAGGAGCATAATCATCTAAATTACAAGTTGTAATTACTCCGGAAAAGTCACTTTCTGTTATCATTTTTTGTATAAAAACAATCGAGTTATTATTAATTTTTTTATATGATTTGATTACTTTTTGTATTGCTTTATCAATTTCCTCAAAATTGTTATGGACCCTAGCCACACTATCAAACAAACCTGCATTAGACCTCTTGTTTGTATCTTCTTCAGCTGAACTCGATCTTACAATTAGTAAATCAATCTTATTAAATTTTTTTGAAACTTTATCTATTATATATTTTTTTCTATTCTTTAAATCTTTAACACTTATAATAAAGAATAATGGTATTTTTGCATTTTTGCATTTTAGATTTTGTAGTGTTTTTGCTTTATTATAAAATTTCATTTCAAAAAAAGTTTCTTAATGTATAAGGTTTCGTAATTATACTAATTTAAAAATAATAATTTTGATACATAACATAAAATAAATAATTAAAAAATATTGTTTTTTTTGAGTTTAAAAATGAAAAGCAAAGTCTTAAATATATTTGAAAATAAAATAAAAAAAAAATTAATAGTGCTTGTTTTTCTAAGCATCTTTTTTGTATTTATTGAAACTTTTTTAATTAGTTTATTTTTACCCTTGCTTCAGAATTTTTTTTCTGAAACTGATCAATCAAGTTATTTATTTAAATTACTTAAAAACTTTAAAATAGACCAGACTACCTTAATTTTGATCATATTCATTATTGTTATTCTAAGATTTTTTTATTATTTGTTCTTTAATTATTTTAAAAATTCTTTATTACAGGATCTGCAAAAAAGCATTTCTTTAAAAATATTTTTTAACTTTTTTACATTCAAAAATTATAATGAGTACATTTCCTATAATTCATCTAATTTAATAAGAGATTTAATTAAGGAAGTTACAACCTTCAAAAAATTTATAGATCTTGTAATTACCCTATCAGTAGAATTTTTAATTGTATTGGTTATTTCAATTTTTTTGATTAATGTTAACTTTAAGATTTTTTTAACAATTTTTATTTTACTGCTACTTGTGGGGATATTTTATATTCTTATATTGCATAAGAGATTAAGTAGTTTAGGAGAAAAAAGACTTTTTATTTCAAAAAATATCATTCAAAATATAACTGAGTCATTTAGATTTTTTGAAATAATAAAAATTCACAAAAAATTGAATTTTTTTTATGATAAAAATTCAATTTTACAGAGTAAATTTAAAAGTATTTTGGTAAAAATAAGTATTTTTCAAGTTCTTCCAAAAATAATTATTGAAACTTTGTTTTATGTGGGAATTTTAGGTGCTATTTTATTTATTTTCAAAAGTTCTAATTTACAAATTGAAAGTTCTGTAATGGGTGTTTTTTTTGTTGGATTCTTAAGAATTTATCCATCGGTTACAAGAATTATTCATGGATTTCAAAATTTAAGTTTATTAGAAAAACCAGTTGAGGTTATTTATAATCAATTAAATACTAAAAAAGAAATTTTAGAAACTTCCAATGAAACTTCATTAAGTTTTAAAGATTCAATAAACATTTCAAATCTTGATTTCAAATACAAATCTAAATATATTTTTAATGATTTTAATGTAGAATTTAAAAAAAATTCAATAAATGCTATTATTGGTTCAAGTGGCTCAGGAAAATCAACATTAATTAAAATATTACTAGGTTTAGTTTCCCCTGAAAAAATTAAAATTCAGATTGATAAAAAAAATGTTGATTATTCAAAATTTAAATCCTTTTTTTCCTCAAAAACTGGTTATAGTGGTCAAGAAAATTTATCATTAAATTCAAGTATATATGAAAATATTACTTTAAAATCAGATTACCAAAAAGGTTTAGAACCAAATTCTAAAGTTAAAAAAGCTTTTATGTCCTCTGGATTGGACAAATTTTTTGATTTTAATAATGACTTGAACCAAGTAATTGATGAGAATGGAAAAAATTTATCAGGTGGTCAATTACAAAGAATTTCACTATCTAGATCCATATATTTTAGTAGTGGAATTTTAATTCTTGATGAAATATGTAGTTCGCTTGATTTACAGTCTGAGTCTGAAATAATTGAAATTTTAAAAAATCTTTCTTCAGAATACTTAATCTTATATATTACTCACAGACATAATTTTTTAGATAAATTTGATCAAGTAATAAAAATTAATTAAAAAAACCTTCTAGTTTCTCATAAAATGTTTAGCCAATATCAAGTCCTCATGTTCATCGATGTTGATAGAATATTTACCACTTGTTGTAATACCATAAATTTTACTACCAACTATTGAATTTTTTTTTAGATTTTTCTTCTTAAAAAAATACATAGAACCTGTTCTTATATAAACTTTAATTAATTTTTTTATATCCTGAAAATTTTCTTTTTTTGATTTTACAAAATTCTTTAAAATTTTTTTTTTAATTAGCTTCATTCTATATGGATGATAATTCTTTACATTATTAACTGTAATCACAGAATCTATAGATTTCTGTTTCTTTAAAATATTATTTGCTTTATAGAATTTACTTAATTCTCTAAATGGGGTTGTTGGTTGTAAAAGTAAAACTAAATCAAAATTTTTTTTTTTGTTTTTCTCAAATTTGTTAATTTCATGTTTAATTACATCAATTGTTCTTGCACTATCACCAGATAAAAATTTAGGCCTTAAATGTAGATTTTTTACACCGTATTTTTTTGCAATATTAATATAATTTTTAGAATCTGACGAAAAAATAATTTCGTCAACAAATTTTAACTTCTTTGCAAATTTAATAGTGTAATAAATAAGTGGTTTATTATTAATTTTAATAATATTTTTATTTTTGATTCTTTTAGACCCTGATCTAGCTGGTATTATACAAAGACATTTAGACATAATTTTAACATATATTAATATTAAAAAATTATACATTATTTAAATTCATGCAAGTATACTGTTTAGAATATCCTCAAAAAAAAATAATCAAATCTTTTAAAAAAAAGATCTCTTTTTCAAAAGACTTTAAAGCTCAAAAAATACCAACAAATGCAGAGATAGTTTACTGTAAGCTAAACTATTTTATTGATAAAAGGATTATACCATTAAACTCAAAAATTAAATTTTTACTATCTCCGACTACCAGTACTAATCATATAGACTTGAATTATATGAGAAAAAAAAAAGTAAAAATAATCAATTTAAATCCTAATGATAAAAAAATTAAATCTATAACTTCTACAGGGGAATATGCTCTGACATTAATTTTAAGCTCAATTAGAAAATTATTTCTATTCTCCAGCACAAACTCTAAATTTAATTTAAATGATAGATATTTATACGATGTTTTTCAATTCAAAAAATATACAGTTGGAATTATAGGCAAAGGTAGAGTGGGCACTTATCTATTCAAACAATTAAAAAATTTAGGTTTTAAGGTCATATCTTATGACAAGAATAAAGATCTAAAAACAAAATTAAATAAAGTATTAAATCATTCCGATATTATTTCTGCGAGTATTGACTCCAAAGATAATTATAATTTTTTTGATAAAAAAAAATTTAATCTAATGAAAAAAAATGTAATTTTTATAAACACATCAAGAGGGGAAATAGTAAATGAAAAAGATTTAAGTATTTTTCTGAAAAAAAATAAGAATTCTTATGCAATACTTGATGTAATTAAAAATGAGCAAAATAAATCAAAAAAAAATTTGTTGTTAGAACATCAAAAAAAATATAAAAACCTTAAAATTTTTCCCCATTTAGGAGGATCGACAAAAGATGCAATGGAAATTGCTGATGAATATATTTTAAGAAAATTAATAAATATTTATGAAAAAAAAAATTAAGATCTGTTTTGTAATTGTTAATCGGGCAAATTATGGAAGAGTAAGAATACTACTTAAAAAATTAAATAAAAATCCCAAATTTAAACTTCAACTAATTCTTTGTTCATCTACTGTACTTTACAAATACGGGAACATTAATGAAGTTATAAGAAAAGATGGTTTAAAACCAAATTTTAAAATTCATTCAAACTTTGAAGGAGAAAATTTAATTTCAATGACAAAATCTGCTGGACATCTTATATCTGACTTAACAACATGTTTTGAAAATTTAAATTCAGATATGATTGTTACTATAGGCGACAGATTTGAAACTATAGCAACCGCAACATCAGCCGCATACTTAAATAAATATTTGGTGCATATACAAGGCGGGGAACTTTCAGGTTCTATTGATGAATCAATACGGCATGCAGTAACTAAATTTGCACATTTACATTTAGCAGCAACAAATAAATCAAGAAAAAACATAATACAAATGGGTGAAAATCCAAAAAATGTATTTAATGTGGGTTGTCCTTCAATTGATGAGATATCTAAAATTAATTTTAATAAAAAAGTTAATTTACTAGACAAATCTTATGGTGGAGGTACAGGTAATTTAGTTGATTTAAGAAAAAAATATTTAATTTGTTTAGTACATCCAAATACAAAAAATTATACAGATAATGAAAAACTTATAAACAATGTAGTAAATTCATTAATTAAATTAAAAATGCAGTGTATATTTTTGTGGCCTAATATAGATGCAGGTTCAAATTTCATATCAAAAAAATTGAGATCTCTCCAACAAAAACTCAAAAAAGATTTGAAAATCAATTTTTATAAAAATTTCAAGAATGACGATTATTATAGATTGTTAAAAAATAGCTCTTGTTTAGTTGGAAATTCATCAAGTGGTATAAGAGAAAGTAGTTATCTAGGAGTTCCAGTTGTTAATATTGGTGACAGACAGCAATATAGGGAAAGAGGAAAAAATGTTTTAGATGTTAATAATGATGAAAAAGCTATTTTAAGAGCGATTAAAATTCAATCTTATAAAAAATTTCAAAGTCAAAAAATTTATGGTGATGGAAATTCTTCAGAAAAAATAATTAAAATTCTTGAGAAGGTGAAAATAGATATAAATAAAAAATTTTTTATCAATTAAGATGATTTTCAAATATACTCTTTGTGAATCAAGAAATTTATGACAAATTTATCAGAATACTGTGAAAAAAATTAAAAATAAATTCGAGTTTGATAACTGGGAGCTAGATGTTTTAGGTATCCATAATTGGAGATCAAACTTAAGTGCATTTAAAAATTATTTTAATTTCATAAAAAAAAATCATAAAAAAATTGATGGTGATATTTTGGAGTTTGGTGTCTTTAATGGCGCATCATTGCTTGCGACAGCAATTATATTAAAAAAACTTAAGTCAAAAAAAAAAGTTTATGGCTATGACTCTTTTAAAGGACTTATAAAATTTAAAAAAGAAGATGATTTTAAAAATTTCAAAGTTCAATTTAAAAAAAATAAAATTTCTAAAAAAAATTTAATTGATCATAAAAAGCTCTTTAATATAAAAAAATTAATATTAAATAAAAAAATAGATCCTAAAAATATTTCTGGTTCAAATAATTTTGCGAAAGTTGATTTAAATTTACTTAAAAAGAAAATAAAATTATTAAATCTTGATAATATTATAATTGTAAAAGGAGACTTTAAGCAAACTTTAAAAAAAGAAAAAATCAAATTTAAAAAGTTAATGGCAATAAATGTTGATTGTGATTTATATGACTCTTATGAAATAATATTTGATAAAATAGAGCCATATTTATCTAAGAATTCATATATCCATTTAGACGAATATTATTCTTTAAAATTTCCAGGACCTAGGGATTTGATAAATAATTTTTTAAAAAAAAATAAATCTTTTAAATTGAAAGTTTTTAAACAAAAATATTGTTTTCCAAGATTCTACTTAATCAAAGCAAAGTAATGAAACTTCAAAATTTATTATTTCAAATCTTTAATAAACAAGAAAAATTTAAAGCTTATATATTTATTTTTTTAAACTCAGCTCTTTCTATTGTGGTAATTTCCCACTAAAACAATGTTAAAAATATATGTGATAATATTATAAAGATTTATTTATGAATAAAAAAATACTTATTTTTGGAGCAGGATCTATTGGGAATCATATGGCTAATGCAAATTTGTTATTAAAAAATCAAGTTAGTGTTACAGATATAGATAAAAAAAGTTTAATAAGAATGAAAAATGAAATTTTTCCATCTAGATATGGAAAATGGAATTCTTCAATTAATTTAATCGATTATAACGAAGCATTTGAAAAAAGAAAATTTGATTTAATTATTATCGGTACTCCACCTACTACTCATTTACCATTAATAAAAAAACTATATGGTAGCCATATTCAATTTGATAAAGTTTTAATTGAAAAACCATTAAGTTCATTCAAAGAAAATAATGTTTTTTTGAAAAAATTTAATAAAAATAATATTTTTATTGGTTATAATCATTCAGTTAGCGCTTCAATATCGTATTTTTTAAGAGAAATAAAAAAAGAAAAAAAGAAAATTAATAATATATTTATTAATTGGAAAGAAGGTTTTGAGGGAATATTAAAAGCTCATAAGTGGCTAAAAAATGAATATAATAGTTATTTGGGTTATTCAAAGCTTGGTGGTGGGGCAATTCAAGAGCACTCTCATGGTTTACATTTAGCAATTGTGATTTTAAATGAGATTGGGGTATCAAAATATCGGCTAAAGTTTTATAAACAATTTGTAGAAAATAATCCAAAATTATATGATAATTTAGCTTTAATTTTATTTAATTCAAAAAAAATAAATTTAAAATTAGATATAGATTTAATTACCTTTCCATCTGAAAAAAGTATTATTGCAGAATCTAAAGATAAGAAAATTATCTGGATACATAATTATAAAAAAAATCAAGATGGTATAAAAATTATTTATAAAAATGGCAAAGAAAGAATTAAATTGTTTAAAAAGACAAGATCTTCAGAATTCGAAAATGAAATAAAATATATTTTCGAAAGTAAAACAAAAAAAAATTACCATAACTCTAGACTAAATATTTTTTATGGCATAAAAGTCATGGATATAATTAAGAAATTTTTTAATGACACGTAAAACAGTTTTTGATGATCTTTTTGTCTTAGATTTAGCTAATAATCATTTTGGCGATATCAAACATGCAAAAAAAGTAATAAGTGAGTTTAGTAAGGTTAGATCAAATTTCAACATAAAAGCTTGTTTAAAATTCCAATTTAGAAAACTAAATACATTTGTACACAAAAGAGAAATTAACAATAAAAAGAATAAATATGTTCAAAGATTTTTATCTACACGTTTAGAATTTAATGATTTCAAAAAATTAAAGAACTTTTGTAAAAAAAAAAATTTTTTAACCGCTTGCACTCCATTTGATGAAGAGTCTATTACAGATATTGAAAAATTAGGATTTGATTATTTGAAAATAGCTTCAGTGTCTTCAAATGATTGGAACTTATTAGAAAGAGCAGCAAAAAATAATATACCAAAAATTATATCCACAGGAGGAAAAACATTAGAAGAAATAGATAAAATTGTAAGTTTTTTTAGTCATAAAAATCAAAAATTTTCTTTGATGCATTGTGTTGCTTTATATCCATCTCAAAATTCCGATATGCAATTGAATACTATCAAAGATTTAATTAAGCGTTATAAAAATATTAATATCGGTTGGTCTACACATGAACAGCCTGACAATTTGATACCTTCAACAGTAGCATTAAGTTTGGGTGCTACAATGTTTGAGAAGCATATAGGTATTGATACAAAAAAATATAAACTAAATAATTATTCAACATCACCTGTTCAATTTGAAAAATATTTAATTAATTTAAACGATGTAAAATCTAGTTTAGGAAAAAAAACAAAAATTGTTGATAAAAATGAGAGAAAAACTTTAGATTTGTTAGATAGAGGAATATATTTAAATGAAAATATAAAAAAAAATACAATTCTTGAGAGAAAACATGTCTATTTCGCATTTCCCAAAAAACCAAATCAAATATCAGCATCAAATATAAGTTTTAAACTAGATAAAATAAAAATTTTGAATGATTTAAAAAAAGATGCTCCTATAAATTTTAAAAATGTAAAATTTTATGAGAGATCAAATGCATCAATGGTATCAACTTTTCTTCATAAAGTTAAAGCTCAGTTAAATTATAATAATATAGATTTAGGCAATGATTTTGACTTAGAGATATCACATCATTATGGATTAAAAAAATTTGAAAAATATGGATGTTTTTTGTTTAACTGTATTAATAGAGAATATGCAAAAAAAATAATTTTAATGTTTGCAAATCAAAAACATCCACTACACAAACATAAATTAAAAGAAGAAACTTTTCAAATTTTACAAGGAAAACTAATTTCAGAATTAAACGGGAAAAAAAATATTTTATACCCTGGCGATACTCAACTTGTCAAACCTGGGGTATGGCATAAATTTCAAGCTGGCCATGAAGGCTGTATTTTTGAGGAAGTTTCAACAACTCACTATAATAATGACAGTTTCTATCAAGATGTAAGAATCAATTCTTTGCCAAGAAATAAAAGAAAATCCTTCTTTAAAAATTGGGGAGAACATGAAATACAATTAAATGTTAAATAACAAAAGTTTTTTGTTAATGATTCCAGCTAGAGCTGGAAGTAAAGGTATAATCAAAAAAAATTTAAAACTATTAAAAAAAAAACCTTTAGTTCAACACACAATAGATTTCGCTAAAAAGCTTAAATTTGTTGATAAAATAGTTGTAAACTCTAATGATAAAAAGGTAATTGACATTTCTAAAAAAAGTAAAGTTGATTATATAAAAAGACCAAAAATATTATCTGGTGATAAAATCTCGGATTTTAAATTGTTATATAATACAATTGATTATTATAAAAAAAAAAAATTGTTTATTTGATTACTTAATTTATTTACAACCAACCTCTCCTTTTAGAAAAATTAAAGATCTTTACAAAGCTTCAAATAAAATTAGTGAGCGAAATTATGAAACTATTTGGTCAGTTAATAAAGTGAGTGATAAATTTCATCCATTTAAACTTTTAGAAAAAAAAAATAAATTTATACATTTGTATTCATCCAAAGGAGTAAAAATCATAGCACGTCAACAATTGAATGATATTTATCAAAGGAATGGAATATTTTATATTTTTGACATACATTGTTTAATAAAAAATAAATCTATCTATCCAAAAAAAGGTATTTTTCCATATGAAATAAAATACAATTATGTAAATATAGATACTGAGGAAGATTTAATTAACTGTAAAAAATTATTTAAAAAATGGTCAATGTAATAGCTGAACTTTGTCAAAATCATAATGGTGACTTGAAAATTTTAGATGAGATGGTCGCTGCTGCTGCTGAAGCAAAAGCAGATTATGTCAAAATTCAATCTTTGAGATCTTCTGATTTAACTTTTAGAAAGAGATTTGAAAATGGACTTATAGAGGGAGAAAGAATTAGAGTAATCAAAAGACCATATAAGATTGAATTAAATAGATTAAAAAAATTAGACTTATCAGATAAGCATCATTATCAATTTATTGAGATGTGCAAGAAGTACAAAATAAAACCAATGACTTCAATCTTCTCAATCAATAGGTTGAGTTTTTTAAATAAATTAAAAAAAATTGACACATTAAAAGTTCCAAGTTTTGATTGCGCATCTTATAAGATGATAGAAAAGTTATCAAAAACTAATAAAAAAATTATCATTTCGACCGGTGGGACTTATGATCGTGAAATTGAAAAAACAGCAAATATTTTAAAAAAAAATAAAAAAAAATTTACATATCTTCACTGTATATCCATTTACCCCACACCTCTCAATGAGGCAAATTTATTAAGAATAAATTTCTTAAAAAAATTTACTAACAGTGTTGGTATAAGCGATCATTCAGATCCAGATAAAAATTCTCATAAATTATCTATTTCTGCAGTTTATTTAGGAGCTAATACTATTGAAAGACATTTCACGATTTTAAAAAAAGATAAAACTAGAGATGGTGTCGTTTCTGTGAATTACAATCAATTAAAGAACTTATGTTATCTAGCGAAATCTAGCAAAAGTAATGTTAAAGAATACATAAAAAAAGAAGTCCCAGAGTTTAAAATAATGATGGGCAAAGAACATAGGGAGTTATCTGAAAGTGAGTTACTAAATAGAGACTATTACCAAGGTCGATTTTCATCTAAAGAAAAAAATAAGATAATTTATAATTGGTAACTCATCAATGAAATATTTGTATTTGATCTATGAAAATGCAAATCGAGAAATGCTTGGAAAAGTTTTGATTGCAACAAAAGCTTTAAGTAATGGTTGGATAGTTGTGATTGGACAAAAAAATTATTTAAGGCAGAAACTCAAGAATTATCCAAAAGGAATTGTGATTGAAAAAGGAATGCGAAAAGGAATGAATAAGTTTACTAAAGAATGGAAAAAAAAAGGTCATATAGTTTGTATGACCGATGAGGAAGCCATTACTTACGTTAATGACACTAATTATCTGTTAAGAAATCTTGATAAAGATATTAAAAATAGTGTTGATTATTTTTTTTCAATTGGTCCTAGGCATTATAAAACACTAAATAAGTTTTTACCTAAAGAAAAAATAGCAAAAATTGGAAATGTTAAATATGATTTATACAAA
>MDTE01171114.1_pt1 | contig 17112 bp, 19 predicted proteins | sample 811231 | NCBI WGS metagenome assembly MDTE01 (sample SAMN05326651, study PRJNA326480) | marine metagenome | isolation source: seawater | place: Indian Ocean: Red Sea | collected 2010
ATATAGTTCCAACCAGCAAATGCATCTGGATAATCAGCGTATCTTCTTGGCATTCCCGCTAATCCTAAAAAATGTTGTGGAAAGAATATTAAGTTGACCCCAATGAATGTCAGCCAAAAATGTAGTTTTCCAAGAAACTCTGAGTATTCATAACCTGTCATTTTGCTAAACCAATAGTAAAATCCTGCGAAAATTGCATACACAGCGCCCATCGATAATACGTAATGGAAATGCGCTACAACATAATAAGTGTCATGAAGCGCGGTATCAACACCTGCATTAGCCAAAACAACTCCAGTCACTCCGCCTAAAGTGAATAGAAAAATAAAACCAATTGCCCATAGCATAGGAGTTTGAAAACTTATAGAGCCACCCCACATTGTTGCTATCCAAGAAAAAATCTTTATTCCAGTTGGGACTGCGATAATCATTGTTGCCGCTAAGAAATAAGCCTTTGTATCTGTGTCTAGTCCAACAGTATACATGTGGTGAGCCCAAACAACGAAACCAACCACTCCAATAGCTACCATGGCATAGGCCATTCCTAGATAACCAAACACGGGCTTTTTTGAAAAAGTTGAAACTATATGGCTTATCATTCCAAAACCTGGCAAAATTAAAATATATACCTCTGGGTGGCCAAAAAACCAAAATAAATGTTGGAATAGAACTGGATCTCCACCTGTTTGTGCTTCAAAGAAGGCTGTTCCAAAATTTCTATCTGTCAAAAGCATTGTTATAGCTCCTGCTAAAACAGGTAAAGATAATAAAAGTAAAAATGCTGTTACTAGTATTGACCATGAGAATAATGGCATCTTATGTAAAGTCATACCGGGTGTTCTCATATTTAAAATTGTCGTGATAAAATTAATTGCTCCTAAAATTGATGAAGCTCCAGCTACGTGTAAACTTAAAATAGCTAAATCCATTGCTGGACCTGGCTGACCAGTTTTAGATGACAATGGAGGGTAGATTGTCCATCCACCTCCAACTCCTTTTGCCCCCGGGGGACCATCAACAAAAATTGATACAAGTAACAGGATAAGAGCCACTGGCAATAACCAAAAAGAAATATTATTCATTCTAGGAAATGCCATATCTGGTGCACCGATCATTATTGGAACAAACCAATTACCAAATCCTCCAATCATAGCGGGCATAACCATAAAGAAAATCATAATAAGACCGTGTCCAGTTACTAAAACGTTGTACAAATGATAGTCACCACCAAGAATTCCATCACCTGGGTGCATTAATTCCATTCTCATTAAAACTGAAAACGCTGATCCGATTAAACCTGCAAAAATTGCAAAGATAAGATACATTGTGCCAATATCTTTATGATTAGTTGAATAAGCCCACCTTTTCCAACCTGTAGGGTTACTATGGTGTTCGTGATCTACGGTAGTTACTGACATTATTTTATCTCCTTAATTTTTTTTGCAACTTTAATGTTATTATTAATTTCTTGTTTAGCAAATTTTATTTTAGCCTCTTTTAGCCATTGATTATATTCTTCATCGGATACAACATGAACGGTGATTGGCATAAAAGCATGTTTAATTCCACATAATTCAGAACATTGACCATAGAAAGTTCCAGTTCGGTCAGCTTTGAACCATGTCTCATTTATTCTTCCAGGAATTGCATCTCTTTTTACCCCAAAAGATGGCAGAGCCCATGCATGCAAAACATCATTTGCTGTTATCATTACTTTTACAACTTTATTTACTGGAACATAAACTGCATTATCAACTGCTAACAATCTCGGTTGGTTGTCTTTCAAATCTTTTTCATCAATCATATAAGAATCAAAAATGATATTTTCATCTGGATATTCATAACCCCAATACCATTGATATCCTATTGCCTTGATTGTTACATCTGCTTTTGGAATTTCGTCTTGTGAGTATAAAACTTTGAATGATGGAACTGCCATGACAATTAAAATTAAACAAGGGACAAGCGTCCAAATTACTTCAATTAATGTATTATGACTTGTAGTAGATGGCACACTGTTTCTAGAAGCTCTATATCTTACACAAACATACAAAAGTAAAAATAGTACAAAAGCTGTGATAGCTGTAATTATAGGCACTAGCATGTAATCATGAAACCAAACTATATCGTCCATGCTTTTCGAAGCTGACTTTTGAAAACCTAATTGCCAGTCTTTAGGCTCATTAGCTAACAGCATTGATGGCCAAAGTATTAAAAGTGTGAAAGTAATTTTTTTAATCATGAGTTTTTATACATTTTTTAGATGATTTCACAATTTCAATTAATGCGACAATTAATTAAAGTTATTGATAAAATTTACTAATGAAATAGCGCTTATTACAGCAGTATCGGACCTTAAAATGTTTCTAGACAACGTAAAAGGTTTTACAGCTCTATTTTGTAGGATTAACTCACGTTCTGCTGGGGAAAAATCACCCTCAGGACCAATTAATATACAAAAGGATTTAACATTTTTAAAATCTTCAATTTTTAAGTTTTCTTTTGAATTTACATCAGCAAATAAAATTTTTGAATTTTTGTTTAAATTTTTTAAAAAATCTTTTAAATAAATTACACCTACAATTTCTGGAGGCACAAGTTGATTAGATTGTTCAGTCGCTTCAATAACTATTTTTTTTGCTCTTTCAAGATTTAATTCCTTGACTTCTGTTCTTTCTGAAACTATTGGAATAATTTTTCTTATACCAAGTTCTGTAGCTTTTTGTAAAATATTATCCATTGGATTTTTTTTAACTAAACAAATAGCTAGCTCGGTTTCAGATAAATAATTTACTTCTTTGATTTTTTCTAAAAACCTAACTTCAACTCTATCTTTATTCAAAAAAATTATTTCACTTTTCCACTCCCCATTTTCATTAAAAAAATTTAAGATTGAGCCTCTTTTAAGCCGCATAACGTTTACAATGTAATGAGTGTGTTCTTTACTTAATAAACTTGTATTATTTTCTAGTATACTGTCTGGATGATATAATCTAATATTCATTGATATCTATAATATAAACAAATTTTAAAGATATAAAGGAGCTTTAATGAAAAAAGGAAAAAGAGCTGGAGATTCACCCATAGGCATTGACGTATTAGAAGGAAAATCTTATTTTTGGTGTACTTGTGGAATCAGTTCTAAGCAACCTTTTTGTGACGGTTCGCATAAAGGAACTGAATTTGTACCTTTAAAGTACTTAGCTGATCAATCTAAAAAAGTTTTTTTTTGCACATGTAAGCAAACAAATGATCAACCATTATGTGATGGTTCACATAACATTTAATTAAATATGAAAACAAAGGCAGTAGTGTTTGACGCTTACGGTACATTATTCGATGTAAATTCAGCTGCAAAAAAATGTAAAGATAAAATCGGAGATAAATGGGAAGCATTTGCAAATTTTTGGAGAACTACTCAGCTTGAGTATACTTGGCTTAGAAGTTTAATGAAAAGACATAAAAATTTTTGGGATGTTACTGGGGATAGTTTGGATAAATCAATGAAAGTATTCAATATTGATAAAAATATGAAAAATGAGTTGCTAAGTCTTTACAAAATTTTATCCCCCTATCCAGAAGTAAAAGAAGTCTTGAAAGATTTGAAAAAGAAAAACTTCAAAATTGCTATTCTTTCTAACGGGACAACTGATCTTCTTAATGAATTAGTTGAAATTAACAAGTTAAATAATTTATTTGATGATATTTTTTCTATTGAGGAAGTGAAAATTTATAAACCTGACCCAAGAGTTTATGAACTACCAATTAAAAAATACAAAATTAAAGCTGATGAAATTACTTTTTTAAGCGCAAATACGTGGGATGTTTCAGGAGGTGGAAACTTTGGATATAATTCTATTTGGGTTAATAGACATAACTCAGTATTCGATATTCTCGATTTTCAACCAAAAACTGAAATCAGCAATTTAACGCAGCTACTTGATATAGTTTAATCTTTCATTTAAATATTCCCATGTCTAAAATTGAAGTAAAAAAAATTTTTAAAGCCTTGAACGCCTCAGATGGCGCAGGAGTAAAATTAAAAAGAAGCATAGGTACTCCAGAAGCAGATTATATTGATCCATTTTTAATGCTTGATGAATTTGGTTCTGAAAATAAAGATGATTATGTTGCTGGTTTTCCTCCTCATCCACACAGAGGAATAGAAACAGTAACTTATATGTTAAAAGGAGAGTTTGAACATCAAGATAGCACTGGAGCTAAAGGTATTATGTCATCCGGAGATGTGCAATGGATGAAAACTGGGAGAGGAATTATTCATTCTGAAATGCCTGCTATGAAAGAAGGTAAGTTATTAGGCTTTCAACTTTGGATAAATATGCCAGCTAAAATGAAAAAAAATAAGCCAGAATATCTATATATTAAAGGAAATGAACTCGGAGAACACAAAGATAGTGAAAAAATTATAAAAGTAATTGCAGGTAAATACGAAAAAGCCGAAGGACCAGAAAAAAATCATAACGTTGATCCAATTTATTTTCATATAATTTTGAATGAAGGAAAAGTATTTAATTGTGATGTACCACCAGGTCATAACTCTTTTATATATTTATTAAAAGGAGAATTAAAAATTGGTGAAAAGGATCATGATAAGACATCTGACTCAAACTTAATATTGTTAAAGCATGGAACTAAACTAAAAATTACTGCAAGCAAACAATCTGAATTTTTATTCATAGCTGGTAAGCCAATTGGTGAACCAATTGCAAGAGGCGGACCATTTGTGATGAATACAAAAGCTGAAATACTTGAGGCTATTCAAGACTATAACAACGGAACATTTGCTAAATATTAAAACTTAAAGTACGTTCCCGTAAAAATGCCAAAATCAATAATTTTAAAAAAAAATGGGGGCCCAGAAGTTTTAGGACTTCAAGATGTAAAAGTTGGTTCTCCAGGGCCAGATGAAATTAAGGTAACTAACCATGCTATTGGTTTAAATTATATTGATACGTATCATAGATCAGGTTTGTATCCAATAAAGTTACCAAGTGGGATCGGTTTAGAAGCTGCAGGGAAAATTGATGAAGTGGGTTCAAATGTTACTGAACTTAATAAAGGCGATAACATTGCTTACGCTTCAGTTCCTTTGGGAGCTTACGCTCAACAAAGAATAATTCCTGCTAAAATTGCAGTGAAAGTTCCTGAGGGAATATCTCATGAATTAGCTGCAACTTTAATGACAAAAGGTTTAACAACTAATTATTTAATTACAAAAACATATAAACTCAAAGCTGGGGAGACAGTGTTATTTCACGCTGCAGCCGGCGGTGTTGGACAAATATTTGCTCAATGGGCAAACAGTATTGGTGCTAAGGTTATTGGAACAGTCGGATCTGATGAAAAAATTAAAATTGCTCAGGAGAATGGTTATTCAAATGTAATTAATTATACTAAAAATAATTTTGCAAAAGAGGTTATGAAAATTACAAATAATGAGGGAGTTCCTGCGGTGTTTGATGGGGTAGGAAAAGATACATTCCTTGGTTCATTAGCTTGTCTAAAAATAAGAGGTATGATGGTTAGTTTTGGAAATGCATCAGGACCTTTAGATCCAGTTAATGTTCCAAAAGATATCCAACCAAAAGGTTTATATTTAACTAGACCGTCAATTGGACAATACTTTACTAATCGTAAAGAACTACAAACTGGGGCAGATCAAATTTTTGAAAAAGTAAAATATGGAAAAATTAAAATTAAGATTTTCAGAAAGTATAGATTAGCTGATGCAAAACAGGCTCATGCAGATTTAGAATCAAGACAACTGAATGGACCTGTAATCCTAATTCCTTGATGAAGAACAAAAAAATAATTTCACCTTGTATCAGTATTTGTAAAACCGACCCTATTACTGGCTTTTGTTATGGATGCGCGAGAACTGAGGATGAAAAAAAATTATGGAAAAATGAGAGCACAACCGATCAGTGGAAAACTGAAAATTTGAAGATAATTGTCGGGAGAATGAAAGGTTGGCAGGTTGAAACTTTTAAAGAGTCCTACGAACATAAAATTAAGGAAGGAATTTCACTTTTTAAAAAAAGTTTATTAGAAAAAAAATAATTACAAATCTTTTTTCATAGAGTCCATGTCACTTAAGTGGTACTTTAATGCTTCATTAGACATTCTAACTTCTTGCAAAAATAAAAAAATTGAAATTATCATACAAATACAACATGAAGCAAAACTTAATCTAGCATAAAGAGTAAAATTCAAATAAAGAAGCAAAACAGTCAACATGTTGAACAGAAATCCAAAGGAAGAAAATCCCATAACATATTTAAGAAAATTTGTCCTTTTGTTTAAAACATGAAGTTGGTTTTCCCACTCTGGTGGAATTTTTTTTTCGAAAGTATACTGATCATGTATTTGTCTTATTAAAGCACTTAAAGTGTGAAAACGATTGCTATACATTGTCATCATTAACGGGATAGCTGGAAACATTAATGCTGCTACAGTGTAATCTATATCCATATCGAATCAAATTGATTATGTAGGTAGTGTTTGATATTTACAAGTAATATTTCATGAGGCACTTTAAGATATTCGTAGAATTAACAAGAATAAATAAACCAATTGGCTTTATGCTTTTGTTCTGGCCTTGTGCATGGGGATTAGCTTATTCTTATAATTTTAATAGAGATAACGAGTTATTTTTTTACTATATATTTTTATTTTTTTGTGGATCAGTCTTAATGAGAAGTGCTGGATGCATTTTTAATGATATTGTAGATAAAGATTTTGATAAAAAAGTTCAAAGAACAAAGCAAAGGCCCATTGCTTCAGGGAAAATTTCAGTAATTCATTCTTTTTTCTATGTAATTATTCTATGCGCTGTTGCATTCTGTATTTTGTTACAATTTAATATCACAACAATAGTTTTAGGTTTAGGATCAATGATTTTAGCGTTTGCATATCCTTTTATGAAAAGAATAACATATTGGCCTCAATTATTTTTGGGGATTACTTTTAACTGGGGACTTGTAATGGCCTGGACCTCAATGAACAATGATATTACGTTAAATATTTTATTACTTTATTTAGCGGCCATATTTTGGACATTGGGTTATGACACCATTTATGGCGCTCAAGATATGTCAGATGATGAAATAATTGGTCTTAAATCGACCTCTATAAGATTTAAAAAGCATATAAAATTGTTTTTATCAATTTCATATTTGATCACATCAATATTAGTTCTCTATGTTTTTTTTAACCATCATAAGAATATTTATTTTTTATTTTTTTTAAGTATGTTTATTGTTACGTTGATTTATCAAATATTAAAATTTGATAAAAAAAACCAAATTAATTGTTTAAGATTATTTAAAATAAATAGTTTTTCAGGGCTTTTTTTATTTTTAGGTATTATGTTTACAAGTTATTAAAATGAAATTTCAAGAATTAAGATTAATACTAGAAAGATTATTTAAACAATATGTTAAAAAGCATCTCAAAAGAATATTTATTGCGCTGATTCTCTCTTTAATTGTAGCAGGCAGCACTGCTGGGATTGCATGGTTATTAGATCCAGCTGTAAAAAAAATTTTTATTGAAAGAAATGAAGTATTAGCTTGGTCAATACCATTATTAATAATTATTGCTTTTTCTAGCAAAGGTCTTTCTCTCTATTTCGCGAGAATAAACATTATTAGAGTTGGAGAAGAAGTTGCAGGGGAACTTCAAAAAAAAATCGCTAACAATATATTATTATCTGATATTCAAACTTTAGATAATAGACATTCCGGAAAGTATATTTCGAACGTTATGTTTGACACAAAACATGTTCAAAACGTTGTGAGTACAGGTATTTTAAATTTAATGAAAGATTCCTTTTCTGTAATAGCGCTTGTTTCGTTAATGTTTTATCAAAACTGGAAGCTAGCGTTATTCGCAATTTTAATGATGCCACTCGCTGCTGGTTTGGCAAAATCACTGGGTAAAAGAATTGGTAAAGCAACAACTAAAGCAGGAGAGTCTTCAGGAAATCTTGCTTCATTTTTAACAGAAATATTCAAAGGTTCTAAGATGATCAGAATCTACCAAAAAGAGAATAAAGAAAATGAGAAAGCAAGACAAGTAATTGATGATTTGGTCGAGAAGAATATAAAAATTGGCGGAGTCATGATTAGAGCAACACCAATAATGGAGATTTTAATTGGATTTATGATCGCAGGATTTATAGTTATATCTGGAAGATTAATTAGTTCAGGAGAACTGGGCGTGAATAATTTTTTTTCATTTCTAGCAGCTATGATGCTAGCTTATCAGCCCATCAGATCCTTAGCCACAATCAATATGTCAGCATTTCAAGGAGCTGCAGCATTTAAAAGGATTAGTAAAATAATTGATAAGAAAATAGATATTCAAGAAAACACTGACAACCCACAATTAAACTTAAAAAATTCTGAAATAAAGTTTTCAAATGTTGGGTTTAAGTATGAAACTACTCATGAAAAAGCAATAAAAAATATAAGCTTTAGTATTAAAGGTAATACCATGGCAGCGTTTGTCGGTCATAGTGGAGCTGGAAAAAGTACAATAATAAATCTTTTGCCAAGATTTTATGATCCACAGGAGGGAAAAATTGAGGTAGATGATCAAAATATTAAAAACGTTTCCTTAAAATCATTAAGGAAAAACCTTTCAATGGTAAGCCAAGATGTAATTTTATTTGACGATACTGTAAAAAATAATATTGCATATGCAAAGGATAATGCATCTCAGGCAGAGATTGAAAAAGCTTGTAAATATGCCGCTGCAGATGAATTTATTAAAAAATTACCCCAGGGTTACGATACTTTAATTGGTGAAAATGGCGTTAGACTTTCAGGAGGGCAAAAACAGAGAATTTCCATAGCTAGAGCAATATTAAAAGAGTCACCAATTATTTTACTAGATGAGGCAACTTCATCTTTAGACGCAGACTCCGAGGAGATCGTGCAAAATGCAATTCTAAATTTAACAAAAAATAAAACCACTTTAGTAATAGCTCATCGTCTTTCAACAATTCATAACGCTGATAAAATATTTGTTCTTAAGAATGGTAAAATTCAAAATTCTGGCGATCACGACTACCTCATTAAAAACTGTCATGAGTACCAGTCATTGTACAAAAAACAATTGAAATAACAATGGTCCTCATTTATAGAGCGCTTTCAAATATTCTTTTTCCAGTTTTCATATTAATAATATATTTGAGAAAGATTCTTAAAAAAGAGGATAGATATAGGTATAGAGAAAAAATTTTTCCTAAATATTTCAATATAACAAGAAAAGATAATACCAAATTAATTTGGTTTCATGCTGCTAGTATTGGTGAACTAAAAAGTATATTACCGATTTTGTCAGAGATTAATAAAAAACAAAAAGATATAGAATTTTTAGTCACAACTATAACTTTAACCTCAGCAAATTTAGCTAAAGAAGAATTTAAAAATTTTAAAAACGTCTTTCATAGATTTTTTCCGATCGACTCAGAGTTTTTGATAAAAAAATTTTTAAAATTATGGAAACCTAGTGCAATTTTTTTAGTTGACTCCGAGATATGGCCAAATTTGATTTTAGTTGCAAAAAAAAATGGTATTCCTTTATCTCTAATTAATGCTCGAATAACAACAAAAACTTTTAAAAGATGGATGATTTTAAATAATTTTGCAAAAAAAATTTTTAATTCTTTTGACTTGTGTCTAACATCAAATAATGAAACTAAAGTATACTTGGATAGATTAAATGCTAAAAATATTCATTTTTTGGGAAATATAAAGTTAATTAATTATATAGATAATCGAAAACTAAACATAAAAAATGAGGATTTCTTAACTAAAAGAAGATTTTGGATTGCAATTAGTACTCATAGTGGTGAAGAAACACTTTGTTTAAACGTTCATTTAAAATTAAAAAAATTTTATGAAAATATTAAAACAATTGTTGCACCAAGACATGTACAAAGAATTAATGATATAAAAAAACTATGTGAAAGTTTAAAAATTTCATATCAGATACTTGATAAAAATGATTTAATAGATGATAGTAAAGAAATAATTTTGATAAACTCTTACGGAAATTTAGGAATATTCTTGAAGTATGCTAAGAGTGTTTTTATTGGTAAATCTACAGTAAAGAAATTGAAACACGTAGGAGGTCAAAGCCCAATAGATGCAGCCAAAATGGGTTGTAAGATATATCACGGCCCTTACATTTATAATTTTAATGAAATCTATGGAATATTAAAGGAAAATAATATTTCAAGAGAAATAGAGGGATCTGAAGATTTAGCAAAAAATCTTGAAAGGGATCTGAGAAATATGGAAAAAAACGAGAGAGAAATATCAGCTAAAATGAACTCTTTAGGGATAAAAACTTTTAATAATACAATGCAAAAGATAGATAATTTTTTAGTTAATGAAATTATATAAACCCAATTTTTGGAAAGAAACTAATTTAGTATCAATTTTATTATTCCCGATAAGTCTTATTGTTAAATTAATTGTTTTAATGAGAAAAACTTTTTTAAAAGAATTAGAATTTGAAATACCTATTATTTGCGTAGGGAATATTTATTTAGGTGGCACTGGAAAAACTCCGTTATCAATTAACCTTGGAAAAGAACTATCAATATTGAATAAAAAGCCTGTAATTATTAGAAAGTATTACAAACACCACAAAGATGAATATAGTTTGATAAGGGAAAATTTTAAGCATCTTATTACAAAAAAAGATAGGAAAAATGCAATTAAAAATGCAGTACAAAATGGGTTTGACACAGTGATTTTAGATGACGGCTTTCAAGATTATAAAATTAAAAAAAATTTAAACATTGTTTGCTTTAATAATCAACTTTTAGGCAATGGAATGTTAATTCCTGCAGGCCCTTTAAGAGAGAGTCTAGATTCTCTAAAAAGTGCTCACATTATAATTATTAATGGTGATCAAAACATAGAATTTGAAAGAAAATTATTGGAAATAAATAATGAAATTTCAATATTTTATTCCAGGTACCAGCTAATTGATATTGAAAAATATAGAGGTAAAAAATTATTTGTCGTTGCAGGGATTGGAAATCCAGAAAACTTTTTTGAACTTATTAGGAGTCAAAATCTAAATATTATAAAAAAACTATCTTTTCCTGATCATTATCAATTTAGTAAATCGGAAATTTTAAATATAATAAATGACGCAAGAAAAAATGGTTATCAAGTTGTAATGACAGAAAAAGATTATCATAGAGTGAAAGATTATAATTTCACAGAGATACATTGTATAAAAGTAAAATTGGAAATTGCTGAAAAGAAAGAATTCCTGAACAAAGTATTAACAATTTATGATAAAAAAAATTAGTTATTTTTTTCAGGCAGTAATAATTTATTTATTCTTTTTTGTCGGTAAATTATTAGGTTTAAATCTGAGTAAAAAAATCTTCGCATTCTTATTTAAGCGGCTTGGCCCTTTATTTAAATCAAAAAGCATAATCGAAAAAAATTTAACAAATTTTAATAGCAATCTTACTAATGAACAGAGAGAAAATATAATTTCATCAATGTGGGAGAACTACGGAATTACATTCATAGAGTATATTTTCTTGAGTTTGTTCAAAGAGAAAAATGATCTAGTTGAAGTTACTAGATCTGATATTTTAAATAAAATTTCTTCTAATAAGCCCGTCGTATTTGTTTCAGGTCATTTTTCTAATTTTGAATTAATGTCAATGGAGATAACAAAAAGAAAAGTAAAATTAGCTACAATTTATAGGCCATTAAATAATTTTTTCTTAAATCCTCTAATGGAATATATTAGAAAAAAGTATGTTTGTAAAAATCAAATAAAAAAAGGAATTGGTGGAGTGAAGGAGTCAATTCAATATATTAAAGCGGGTTACAGTATTGCTCTTATGATTGATCAAAGGGTAAGTGAAGGTGAGAGACTTAATTTTTTCAACCAACCTGCATTGACAACTACTCTACCTGCCCAACTTGCATTAAAGTTTGAATTGCCAATTATTCCGGTATTTATTGAAAGAAAGGAAAATGGGACATACAAAATTGAGTTCTATGATGAAATTAAAAGTAAAAATTTTAAAAATAAAATTGAACTCACTCAGAAGTTAAATTCAATTTTAGAGGAGATGATTAAAAAAAATCCCAATGAATGGATATGGACACACAATAGATGGAAATAAATTTCATTTTTTCAAATTTTTAATTCTTTTATTAACCTCAATTGGAGAAAAATAAGCTTCTTGTAAGTCTACGTTCCAATAATTGAGATCTTTCAACATTATCTCTTTTCCAGTTATTGCACAGTTTACAAAATCACCTTCCTCAATAACGTCAAAAGAGTTGTGTTTAAAAATAAGTTTAGCTTTTTTTTTTACCATCTATAATTTATACAATATAACACTAATCATGAATATTGCACTAATTGGAAGCGGTGGAAGAGAGCATGCTTTATGTCAAAAGATATTCGAGTCACCTCTCACCAATAAAGTTTATTGTATTCCTGGAAATGCCGGGACATCAAAAATAGCTCAAAATATTGATATTGATATTTTCAATTTTAAAAAGGTTTTGCAAATAATAAAATTAAATAAAATAGATCTTGTGATTGTAGGACCAGAGGAACCATTAGTGAAAGGTCTAGTTGACTTTCTTTCAAAAAAAAAAATAAAAGTTTTTGGCCCGAGTAAATTTGCTTCTAAACTTGAGGGTTCAAAAGCTTTTATGAAAAAAATATGCAAAATAAAAAAAATACCAACTGCAGAGTTTAAAATTTGTAATAATATATCTCAGGTATTAAATTTTTTAAATAATTCTAAATTACCAATTGTAGTAAAAGCTGACGGGTTAGCTGCTGGTAAAGGGGTGAGTATATGTAAAAGTAGAGGTCAAGTTTTAAAAATATCTAAAGAAATATTTAAAGGTAAGTTTAAGTCATCTAAAAAACTCATTCTAGAGGAATTTTTAAATGGTGAGGAAGCAAGTTATTTCGTTATTACAGATGGTACAAATATAAAATTTTTTGGATCTGCGCAAGATCACAAAAAAGTTGGAGAGCAAGATAAAGGTCCAAATACAGGTGGAATGGGAGCTTATTCCCCAGCTTTTATAATTAATAAAGATATTGAAAAAAAAATAATTAAAAAAATTATTGAACCGACCCTCTCAAGCTTAAGAGAAAAAAAAAGACCTTATAAGGGTTTTTTATATGTCGGTCTTATGATTAAAAATAATGAACCCTACTTAATTGAGTATAATGTAAGAATGGGCGATCCAGAGTGTCAAGTAATAATGCCAAGATTGAAAACTGATATTGTTAAAATTTTTCTAAATACTTTAAAAAATAAATTAAAAGAAACTAAAATCGTCTGGCATAAAAAAAAGTGTATGACTATTGTTTTGTGCTCAAAAGGTTATCCTGGTAATTATAAAAAAGGAAAAAAAATTCAAAATCTTGAAAAATTAAGATTGGATAAGAAGACTTTTATTTATCATGCAGGAACGAAAATTGTTAACGGTTCTATTTTATCAAATGGAGGAAGAGTTTTGAACGTTACTTCAATTGGATTGAACTTACTCAAAGTTAGAAAGAAAATATTGAGCTTAATAAAAAAAATAAATTGGAAGTATGGTTTTTTTAGAAAAGATATAGGATGGAAGGTCATTAAGTAGAATGAGAATTATAAGTGGAAGGTACAAAGGTAAGCAAATCCAGTTTATAAAATCCCAAACTACTAGACCATTAAAAGACTCTGTAAAAGAAAGTATTTTTAATATTCTCATGCATTCAAATAAAATTAACACAAAAATTGAGGGATCAAATGTTTTAGATCTTTACTCTGGAATTGGGTCTTTTGGTATTGAATGTTTTTCGAGAAAAGCAAAGAAAGTAACTTTCGTAGAGGAGAATAACAATATTATAAAAGTACTTAAACAGAATTTAAATTTATTAGTTGAAAATGAAAAAGCAATAATACTTAATGAAAAAGTAGAAAAAAGTCTTTTGTGTAATAAGAAAGAAAAGTTTAATATTATTTTCTTTGACCCTCCTTTTGCTGATAAAAAGATTATTTATAATCTCAAAAACATAAAAAAGAATAAAATTTTTAAAGATGATCATGTATTAATAATTCATAGAGAAAAAGGTTCAAATGAAAATTTCAATAATATTTTCAATGAATTAATTATAAAATATTACGGAAGATCGAAAGTTATTTTTGGTAAATTCTTTTAGATAACTCTTTTTGTGTTAGAACTTTTACTTGCTCAACAGCATTTTGATCAAACGGATTTACGCCTGATATAGTTCCAATCATTATTGTCTCAAGCATAAAATAAGAAAATAATTCACCTAGCGTCTCTTCATTTGCTTTTTCAATTGTAATTTCTCTAAATGGGATACCTTTTTTTTTAAAAACTTTTTTCAAAGAATTTTTTTGAGCATTTTTTATTTGAGATAAATTTTTATTATTAATAAAATCAAATTTACTATTAAAACTCTTTACTTTAATTCTTTCTTTAGATTTTTCTTTTAAATTAAAAATATAAAAAATTTTATCTTTTGGGCCGTCTAAATATAATTGTAGCAAACTATGATGATCTTTTGGTACATTTGAAACTATTGGTAAAAATCCTTTTCCTTTTTTACCTAAACTCTCAGCTATTAACTGTTGGCACCAATATAAAAACTTTTCTAATTTACCAGAATAATTCAATAATACTAAGTTATTTATTTTTTTTTTTAATATTAGATAAGCTAATTTTGATGAACTTTCTCTTAAATAAAAATTTTTATTAAGAAAATATTTTTTAAGACTCCTTTTAAAATTAGAAATTTTTAGACCCATTAAAAAAGCAGGAACTAAACCGACTTCTGATAAAACGGAATATCTGCCTCCAATAAAGTTTTTATGTTGAACAAAAAATAAATTTTGTGATTTTGATAAAGAGTATAAAAAATTATTTTTTTTTTCAGAAATAATTATAATATTTTTTTTATTTTTACTTATTATTTTTAAAAAAAAAGTATTTGATAAAGTTTCAATTGTATTACCGGACTTTGAGATAATTATAAACAAACTTTTATCTATTGATATCTTTTTTTTCAAATTATCAATTGTTTCTAAATCTAGGTTATTAAGAAAAAAAAACTTTTTTTTTATTTTAGTTTTTAGAAATTCGTAAATCGCTTCTGAACCTAAAACCGAACCTCCCATGCCAATAACAACTACTGTCTTATATTTTTGGAATCTTTTCAAATCTTTATTAGAAAAATTTAACTTGAAAGATTTGTTAAACATATTAAAAAATTTATTTTGTTTGTGAAAATCTTTTTTAATCTCTTTATCTATTAAGTGAAATTTAGGAAATAGTTTTTTTGAAACACTTTCGTAAGAAAATTTTTTCCCGAAAAAATTTTTTATATCAAAATTTTGTTTCACTTACGTATTTTATTTAGTATTGATTGTTCTGTAGATGAAGAATCATTTTTAATATTAATTTTTTCAGTTGATTTTAACATTTTTTTTATTTTTTCATTCTCATTAATTTTATTTTCAGTTTTAGTACCTGGTTCAGGAATTTCATTATAATCTGGAGGTAAAATAAGTGGTTTTCTTTTCTTAACCAAAAACTCGTCAGTTGTTTTAATTTTTTCATTTCTCAAGACTTTTCCCGCTTCTTCTACACTTCCACAAGAAACTAAAGTTATTAAAATAATTAATAAAAAGTTTATTTTTTTCATTCGTTTATTTTATAAAGAAACCTTTGAATAAATAAATTATTACTCCTAAGGTAATGAATATATCTGCAACATTAAAAGTAAACCAGTGAAAATTTGCAAAATGAATATCTATGAAATCTGGAACAGCTTTATAAACCAATCTATCGTAAAAATTGCCAATTGCCCCTCCAATAATTATTGAAAAAATCAATTTTTCATTTTTATCAGATCTAATTAAATAAAAAATTAGAAAAATTATTACTAGAAATATTAAGCAAGAAAAAAGATTATAAATCAACTGAGAGTTTGAGCTAAAAATTCCAAAGCCTATACCAGTGTTCCATATAAGATCAAAATTTACAAAATCATTTACATAAAAAGTATTTTCACTGAAATTTTTTATTATTTCGATTTTTAAGTATCTATCTATGCTAAAAATAAAAAGTACAATAATAAGACAATATAAATTTTCTTTTCTAAATATTTTGTTTTTTATTTCTTTAAGATCAATCAAAATATTGATTTCCTATTTTAGAGGACAACTTTCTCTTTCACATTTTTTCTCTAAGATTTTCCAACATCTTTCACATTTTTGTCCTTGGGCCTTTTTCACTTCAATCTTAATGTCATCATTATTTGTCAATTCTTTTTCTGCTTTTGAAACTATAAAATAATCTGCTAAATCTAATTTATCGAGAAGTTCAAATTGATCTTTCTTCAAGATTAGTTTAATTTCAGCCTCTAAACTTGATCCAATTTCTTTGTTAGCTCTTTTCTCTTCAATCGAAATATTTGCTTCTTGTTTAATTTTAAATAGATTTAACCATTTTTCATTTAGTTTATCGTTCTTCCAATTATCTGGGATTTTTACAAAACTATTTTCATGAATACTTTCAGATTTACCGTTATTCACAAGACTATAGATTTCCTCAGTGGTAAAAACTAAAATTGGAGCGAACCACTTTAATAAGCTTTCTAAAATTATATTTAATACAATAACACAATTTTTTCTTTTTTTTGAATTTATGCTATCACAGTAAAGAACATCTTTTCTTATATCAAAATAAAAGGAAGAGAGGTCTAATGTGCAAAAATTCAGAAGCTCTTTATACAGTTTATGAAAATTGTATTTTTTTAAATTTTCGTCTACAGATTGACTGATTGAAAACAGTTTATGTAAAATAAATTGCTCTAATTCATCAAATTCATTTATTTTAATTTTTTCAAAGTTTTGTTTATTAAAATTATCTTTTAAGTTTCCGAGCATGAACCTAAAGGTATTTCTAATTTTTCTATAAGACTCCGCATGCTGTATCAAAATATTTTTATCTATTCTTAAATCTTCGGCATAATCAGATGCTGAAGCCCAAACTCTAA
>MDTE01061617.1_pt1 | contig 17111 bp, 15 predicted proteins | sample 811231 | NCBI WGS metagenome assembly MDTE01 (sample SAMN05326651, study PRJNA326480) | marine metagenome | isolation source: seawater | place: Indian Ocean: Red Sea | collected 2010
ATTTCAAGTGGACTACCTGCTGTAACAGCTTTATCTGTTCAAAATGATTTACTTTACGAATATTCTATTGAACTTCACCTAAATGGAACAATTGGGACAAACTATTTTTTTATGAGAAGACATAATTTATTACAAGAAGGCACGCCTCTTCATTTCCCTGTTCCAGCTGATGAATTAGAAATATCTGGAATTGACCCATATACATTTGGTTCTGTATCCGGAAATGCTTCAGCAAATGGTCCTGGTTGGAAATAAATTTTTTAATCTATTATTTTTTTATTTTAAAAATTACTTATTTCTACATTTTTTAATTATTTCTTGTGGTAACGATTTAGATAAAATAAATAGCCCACAAATTGTAATTAAATATGACTCTTTCAATTTCAACAAAATTGAAGAGGATGATTTTTTTCTAATTGATAACATAAAATTTATTCACAAAAAATATCATACAAAAAATATTTCTGAAAATAGTTATATATTACCAACTCCAAATTTTATAATTAGAAAAGTTGAAGGAAAGAATTTTTATGAAAAAACCAATCCAATTGAATTATCTTTTAAAATTTATGAAATATTAATTAATAAGGATTATGAAATCTCCGATATAAAAAACATTCAAATTAATGGAGAATTAAAAATTAAAAGAATCGACAATAAAAAAATTAGCATAAAAAAAAACAAACACTATCCATTAATTATAAATGAAAAATAACTCGTCTCTCATTTATGGAATTAATTCTATTAAAGAAGCAATAAAAGCTAATGAAAATTTTTACAAAGTTTGGATTTCAAATGAAATAAATTCAAAAAAAATTAATGAACTAAAAGATATTTTTAAAAGTAAAAAAATTTCATTTAAACTGGTTCCTAATCTATGGTTTAACAAACATAAAGATAAAAATCACCAAGGGATTGTTGGATCTATTTCACCAGTTAAGTTCTATGATTTAGAAAGTTTAATAGTGAAAAATGAATCATCTATATTTCTACTTTTAGATAATATAACTGATACAAGAAATTTGGGTGCAATTATAAGAACTGCATCTGCATCTGGTTTGTGTAATATTATTATACCAAATTCTGGATGTGCTCCAATAAATTCTGAAACAATTAAAACATCTAGTGGTGGAATTTTTTCGACTAAAATTAGCAAAGTAAACCATCTAAAAGACGCGATTTTCATATTAAAAAATTATGATATCGAGATTGTTTCAGCTTCTGAAAAAAGTAATAAAATTTTATTTGAAAATACTTTTAAGGATAAAGTTGCTTTAGTAATTGGATCAGAGGATAAAGGTATATCAAAGAGTATTTTAAAACTTTGTGACTATAGTCTAAAAATACCAATGTATGGTAATTTAAAATCCTTAAACGTTTCAGTTTCAACTGGAATTTTTATATATGAAATTTTAAGAAAAAGAAGATTTTAGGTTTTATTGATTTCTCCAAAAAAACGTTGAAGTAATTATCAGTAAAGTAAACAATTCTAATCTACCTAGAAGCATTAAAAATGATGACCACAGTTTAGCCCCTGTTGGTAAATCATTATATGTGAAGGAAGGTCCAAAATCACCAATAGCAGGACCAACATTACCTAGTGATGCAGCAGACACTCCAAGTGAAGAAACAAAGTCCAAACCAAAAAATGCAAAAACAAGTGATCCAAAAGCAAATAATAGTATGTATAAAATAAAGAAGGCCGCAATATTATATACAATACTTTGATCTAAAAAAGACCCATTGAAACGTGATCTAACAATTGCATTAGGGTGAAGAGCTCTTTTAAATTCCAATATACCACTTTTAATCATTACTAAATGCCTAACAATTTTTATACCTCCCGATGTCGAACCAGCAGATCCTCCTAAAAACATTAAACCGAAGAATAAAAGAGTTAGAAATGGAGACCACATTGAGAAGTCTCCTGTTACAAATCCAGTTGTTGTAATAACAGCAATTACCTGGAAAATTGCATGCCTTAGAGAACTTTCAAATTTACCATAAACCTCTGGATGATTAAACGAGGATTCACTTAAATTAACTGAACTAAATAGAACGGAGAAGACAATTATTATAGAAAAAAAAATGATAAAAAAATATGTTTTAAACTCCTCATCTTGTAAAAATTTTTTGACTTTACCAGTAAATGCAAAGTATGTTAATACAAAATTAGAACCTGATATAAACATAAAAAAAATAATGATGTATTGAATCATGGGTGTATCATTCCAGAAAGAAACACTATTATTTTTTGTTGAAAAACCTCCAGTTGCAATTGTACTCATTGAATGGTTAATAGCATCAAAAAATCCCATTCCTGCGATTCTCAAAAGAATTGTTTCTACTACAGTTAGACCTAAATAAATCATCCACAACCTTTTAGCCGTGTCAGTAATTCTTGGATGTAATTTGTCACTATTTATTCCAGGAGATTCAGCAGTAAATAATTGCATTCCACCAACTCCCAAAAGAGGTAAAATTGCAATTGTTAAAACAATAATTCCCATTCCTCCAATCCAATGAGTTAAACTTCTCCAAAAAATTATACCCTCAGGTAGTGATTCAACATCATCTAGAATAGTTGCACCAGTTGCCGTGTAACCAGAAGTAGTTTCAAAAAAAGCTCTTGAAAATTCATTAATTGAACCAGTTGCCAAATAAGGTATCATACCTGATAAGGACATTAACAACCAACCTAAAGAAACTATTATATAACCCTCTCTCTTTTGAATTTGTTTGGAATATTTTTTTGTTGTGAACATCAAAATTAGACCAAATATCAAAACTGAAATTGAAGAATAAAATATTTTTAAATAAACTCCATCATCAAAAATTAAACTTACAATCGAGGCAATCATCATAAATCCAGAGTTTATAGCTAGTAAAACTCCCATTAAATAAATAACAATTTGTAAATTAATATTATTCATGTTTAAGAAAATAAGGTTTCTACTTTATTTATTGCTCTGGGTAGACAACAAATAACAACCCTATCATTTTCAACAATTTTATAATCACCTAAGACAATTAGACCCTTACCCTCTTTTATTACACCACCTATTATTGAAGACCTGGGCAATTCAATATCTTTAATTATCATACCATTAACTTTTGAGTCTGATTTTACAACAAACTCTAATATTTCAGCATTAAAATTATTTAATCTAGTTACGTCAACTACCTCTCCTTTTCTTATGTATCTAAAAATCTCATTTGCAGTTAGTAATTTTTTATTAATAATAGTATCAATACCAATTGAATGAGATAATTGGAAGTAATCGTTGTTTTCAACTAACGCTATAGTTTTTTTTACATTTTTTGACTTTGCCATTAAACATGCCATGATATTTGTTTCTGAATTCTGTGTTAATGAAATAAAAGCATCCATTGATTCAATATTTTCTTCCTCTAATAAATCAACACTTCTTCCGTCTCCATGAATAACCATTAATTCAGGTAATTGATCTGAAATATTTAAAGCTTTAATTTTATTTTGTTCAACTAACTTAACTTTGATGTTTTTATCAATTAGATCTTTAGCTGCATTAAATCCTAATATTCCACCACCTAAAATCATAACATTTTTAATTGATTCTTTTATTTTTCCAGTTAACTCACATATTTCAGCAACTCCTTCTTTTAAAGTTATAAAATATACTTGGTCACCTGACTCAAATTCAGTATCACCTCTAGGTATAATTGTATAATCAGTACCTTCTCTTTGAATACCAATGGGCATAAAATGTAAATCAGAATAAATTGATGCAGCTTCTTTTACTGTTTTTCCTACAAAAGGCACAGTGTTATCCAACTTAGTTCCTACTAAAGTAAGTTCTCCATCCTCAAATTCATGACTATCACTAAATGCAGATTGATCTAATAATTGTAAAATTTCCTCAGCAGCCAACGCAGAAGGAGAAATCAGTTCATCAATACCAATTTCTTTAAAATTCATCTCTGTTTTTTTTTCAATAAACTCAATATTTGAAATCCTTGCAATAGTTCTTCTAGAGCCTAATTTTTTTGCTATGCAACATGATGTGATATTTACTGTTTCATCACCAGTGACAGCTATAAACAAATCAGAATTAGAAATATTTGCTCTCTTTAAAACTGAATATGAATAACTATTACCTTTGATAACTTTAATATCTAATTGGTTTTCAGCATGATTAAGCTTATCCTTGTTTAAATCAATCAATGTTATATCTAAGGATTCAAGTGAAAGAAGTTCAGCCAAATGAAAACCAACTTCACCAGATCCAGCAATAATTATTTTCATAAATATATTTTAGAAAATATAGAACAAAGATATATAAGTTTGAATTATTTATATTTAATTAACCAATAATTTAAATTTATGCCCTTGTTTACAATAATTATTAAAAAAAAAGGTTTAATACTTTATTAATACTTGCTAAAATTTAAATGAAATTTTTAATTATTTTATTTTTTCTTTTTAAATATTTTTCCATTTTCAGTCAATACCCTTTCGTTAGAGAAAAAATTGAAAATTTACCAAATTTTGATAAAAAAATATTACACTATGGATATTTTGTAGGTTTAAATGATTATGATTTCAAATTTGAATATTCAAGTAATTACTATACTTTGCTAAATTTAAATGATATTGAAATTGAAAAAAGTAATGGTTTTAATGTTGGGTTAATTGGTGATTTAAGAATAAATGATTTTTTTAACTTAAGATTTGAGCCTGGATTATACGCTAACCAAAGAAAATTAATATATCCTGATCAGGACGGTTTAAACAGTGAAAATGATAAAATTAGAGAAATAAAATCCACATATATTCATCTTCCTCTTTTAATTAAATTTAGTTCATTAAGAATTAATAATTTTAAGCCTTATGTAGTTGGAGGTATTTCGTCATCTTTAAATCTTTCAAGTAATGAGAAAAATAATGATGATAATTCAAATAACGTATTCAGAATGAAAACTAATAGTTTATACTATGAAGTTGGATTTGGAATTGATTTTTATTTGACATACTTTAAATTTTCTCCTTCAATCAGGGGTATTTTTTCATTAAAAAATGAATTAGTAAAGGATAATGATTTAAGTAGTCCTTGGACTAGCAATATTGAAAATCTTTATAGTAGAGGATTATTAATTAATTTTACTTTTGAATAAACAATTTATTTATAAAATTCACTAAGAATTATTGATACTGCTGAATTTATATTTAAACTTTCTGGATATTTATTGTTATTAAACCTTGGTATAGTAATTCTATTTTCAATCAATTTTGATATTTCATTTGAAATACCAGTTGATTCACTTCCAATTACAATTATTGAATTTCTTTCAAAATCTGTCGAATATATTGAACTAGAATTATCTAAAAATGCTCCATAAATTTTTTTATTACTTTTTTTTAAAAATTCCAAAATATTAAAATAATAACAACTAACCCTTGAAATTGAACCCATTGATGCTTGAATTACTTTAGGGTTATAACAGTCAACAGTATTAAAAGAACATAAAATTGATTTTATATTAAACCAATCACATAGCCTAATTATAGATCCCAAATTTCCAGGATCTGAAATATTATCTAGACATAAAATTAATTCACCAAAAATTTTTTCATTATTCCTTGGTATTTTAAATACACCCAATATTTTTGATGGACTTTTTAAGGATGAAATTTTTTTCATTTCTAATTCATTAATGATTTTAGAGTTTATTTTTTCATAATTTATTGTAGAATAAATCTCTTCAGTATCAATTTTAGAATGATATAACTCATTTACTATTTTATAACCCTCAGCGATAAAAAGTGAGAATTTATCTCTATATTTTTTAAATTTTAGTGATTTGATTGTTTTAAGCTCATTATTTGTAATCATAAATGATGTATTTTTATAATTAATTTAAATAATGTTGCAGATATTTCAAACTAACTTATTTATAATTTTTTTACTCTGTTTATTAGTATTACAATGCAGTACTACAAAAAAGCTTCCAAGTGGACAAAAACTTTTATCCAAACAAACTGTCATTGTAGATGACCAAAAAATAAATCCGAGTAAAATAGATTTCCTTTTTAACAACAATCCTAATAAAAAAATTTTTGGATTACCATTGAAATTATATGTTAATAATTTGGTAAACAAAAATCAAGACAGTTTGTTTGATATTTGGATTGATAAAAATCCAAAAAAAAATAAGATTATAAACAAAATTTTTTCAAAAAAACAAGTAAATCAATTAAAAAAATATAGAATTTCAATAAATAATTGGTTGAAAAAAAATAGTGAAATTCCTGCTACTATTGATTCAATTTCATTAAAAAAAAATATAGATAGAATTAATCAATATTATAAAAACCTTGGATATTTTAATAATAAGATTTCCTATTTAGTAAAAAATATAGGAGATAACAAGTCTGAGATTACTTATCAGATTTTTAGAGGAAATCATTATAAAATTGATTCAATTAAAACAAATATAGAATCAAAAACTATTAAGAAAATTTATGATAACCACTTAAATGATAGTTTTCTTAAATCTAATGATTTTTTTAGCGTTCAAAATTTAAGTGATGAAAGAGATAGATTATTAAAATTATTTAGGAATAATGGAATTTTTGATTTTGAACAAAGTAGCATTAGATTTAAAGTTTTTTTAGATAATATTGAAAGTAAATCTACAATACCAATTTATTTGGAAATAAGTGACCGAAAAAAAAGATTTAAAGATTCTTTAATTACAATTCCATATTTTGTTAGTAAAATAAATGAAGTGAATTTATTGGTTAGAGATCCCGATAATTACAATGACATTTTTTCTGATACTTTAAAATTTAATAATATTAATATTTTATCGTCTAATAAATTAAATTATAAACCTGAGGTTTTATCTGACTTTGTAACACTTAAAAAAGGTGATATATACAGTGAACAAGAAAGATCTAATACCTTTAAATATTTTTCTGAACTAAAAAATTTTAAATACCCAATTATTAAACTAAAAGAGAGTGAAATTGATAGTTTAAAATTAAATGTCGATATTGATCTAACGCCAATGGAAAAATATTCTTTAGGTTTAGACTTGGATCTTTCTCACTCTAATATTGAAGATTTTGGCGTAAGTCTTGGAACTTCAATTATATCTCGCAATATTTTTAAAAGAGCAGATTTTTTGGAGTTCGTAGTTAAAGGAAGTATTGGATCATCAAAAAATGTTACAACAAGTAATGATTTCTTTAATCTTATTGAATTTGGTTCTGACATAAATTTGAATATTCCAAAAATTGTTTTTCCTTTTAATATAAATTCCATAATACCTAGATCAAGCTCCCCAAAAACTAAAATCATAATAGGTACGTCAATTCAAGAAAACGTTGGACTAGATCGTCAAAATTTTGCAAGTAAAATTGAGTATGAATGGACACCAAAACCAAACTTAAATATAAATTTCAACTTACTTGACTTTGAATTTATTAAGAATAGAGCAGTAAATAATTATTTCTTTGTTTATAGAAACTCATACGATAGACTAAATTTTATATCAAAATCTATAAATTATCAAAGTGATTACCTTGATAAAAATAGTAACTTACTAATACCTGCAGGAACAAATTTTTTTATTGAGGAGGTAAAGAAAAATAATACTAGTATCTTAAATGGAAGTGTTAATTATCAAAATATAATTGATATAGACGAGAGAAAAAAAAGATTAACGTCTGATAATTTTATTTTCGGATCATCAATATCATTTACTAAAAACAATCAAGAAAATATTTTTGATGAAGATTTTTCTCAATATAAATTCAAATTAGAATGGGTTGGAAGTCTACTTAATAGTTTAATTAAAAGAAAAAACAATGATAATTTAAAAGAGATTTTTGATGTTATTCCGTCACAATTTATAAAGTCCGAAATAAATTATATTAAACATTGGAGAATTAGTAAAGAAAATGTTATCGCATTTAGATATTTTTCTGGTTTAGCTGTCCCATTTGGTAATTCAAATAATATTCCTTTTACTAGATCTTATTTTGGTGGAGGATCAAACGATAATAGAGCATGGAGAGTATATAAACTAGGTCCAGGAAGTAGTGAAAATGAAAATGAATTTAACGAAGCTAATTTGAAAATTGCATTCAATATTGAATACAGATTCCCAATTTTAGGTTCAGTTAAAGGTGCCCTTTTTATAGATTTTGGTAATATTTGGAATGTATTAGATAATGTTAATGATGAAAAAATGAAATTTAATGGTTTTAGGGATCTAAATGAAATTGCAATTGGATCTGGCTTTGGAATAAGATATGATTTTGATTTCTTTATTTTTAGATTGGATACTGGTTTTAAAACCTATGATCCATCATTAGAGGTCTCAGATAGGTGGTTTAAAAATACCTCTCTAAGAAAAGCAGTTTTTAATGTTGGAATTAATTACCCATTTTAAACTAAATGTCCTATTTTTGAAAATATTTATTAAAAATGGAAATACCAAAAGGAGTTATAACTGGAAGAAATGTTCAAAAGGTTTACAAATTAGCAAAAGATAAAGGATTTGCTTTACCAGCTGTCAACGTAACAGGTAACAATACTATTAATTCTGTACTAGAGACCTCATCAAAATTAAATAGTCCTGTGATAATACAATTTTCTAATGGAGGATCACAATTCAATGCCGGAAAAGGTTTAACTAATCAAAACCATAGCTCTGCTATTTTAGGCGCAATTTCAGGAGCTCATCATATTCACAAACTTGCCTCCTCATATGGTGCAAGTGTGATAATACACACAGACCATTGTTCTAAAAATCTTTTACCTTGGATTGATGGTTTATTAGATGAAAATGAAAAATTCTTTTCTGAAAACGGAAAATCTTTATTTAGCTCTCATATGATTGATTTGTCAGAGGAACCTATTGATGAAAATATTAATATTTGTAAAGATTATTTAACTAGAATGAAAAAAATGGACATGACGCTGGAAATTGAACTAGGTGTTACAGGCGGTGAGGAGGATGGTGTTGATAATACTGATATTGATCAAAATAAATTATATACTCAGCCTGACGAGGTAAGCTATGCCTATTCAGAATTAATGAAAATTAGCGACCAATTTATAATTGCTGCAGCATTTGGAAATGTTCACGGTGTATACAAACCAGGTAATGTTAAACTAACTCCAAAAATTTTAAAAAATTCACAAGAATATGTTTCAAAAAAGTTCAACCTAGGAAAAAACCCTATTGACTTTGTTTTCCATGGTGGATCTGGATCTTCACTAAGTGAAATTAGAGAGGCTATTGGTTATGGTGTGGTTAAAATGAATATTGATACTGATTTACAATTTGCCTTTACTGAAGGTGTTAGAGACTACATAGTTAAAAACATAGATTTTTTGAAAACACAAATTGGAAACCCGAACGGATTATCTGAACCAAATAAGAAATTTTATGATCCAAGAAAATGGTTAAGAATAGCTGAAGAATCTTTCAATCAAAGACTTATTAAAGCATTTGAAGATTTAAATAATATTAATACTTTAAATTAACAATTATGAGTTGGTTTAAAAGAAGTGTTAAAGGTATTTTAACAAAAACTAATGAAAAAAAAGATATCCCAAAAGGTTTATGGTATAAAACGCCAACTGGAAAAATTGTTGAGAGAAAAGAATTAGCTGAGAATTTTTACGTAAGTCCCGAAGATGAGTATCATGTCAGAATTGGAAGTAAAGAATATTTTGAAATATTATTTGACGACAATCATTTCAAGGAATTTAACACTAATCTAAAATCAAAAGATTTTTTAAATTTTACTGATTCAAAAAAATATAAAGACAGACTCAAAGAGTCAAAAAAAAATACATCTTTAAATGATTCAATTAGAACTGCTATTGGTAAATCAAAAGGTCAACAATTAATAATAGCTTGTATGGATTTCAATTTCATTGGTGGTTCAATAGGTTCAGTAGTAGGTGAAAAAATTGCATTAGCAATTGATCTTTCCATTGAAAAAAGAATACCAATTCTCATTATTTCAAAATCTGGTGGAGCTAGAATGATGGAAGGAGCTCATTCTTTAATGCAATTAGCTAAAACAAGTGCTAAATTAGCTGAGTTATCTGAAAAATCTATTCCATACATATCACTTTGTACTGACCCAACAACTGGAGGAGCAACTGCTTCTTTTGCCATGCTTGGTGATATAAATATTTCTGAACCTGGAGCTTTAATTGGATTTGCTGGTCCTAGAGTTATAAAAGATACGACAGGAAAAGATCTTCCTGATGGTTTTCAAAAAAGTGAATTTTTACTAGAAAATGGTTTTCTTGACTTTATTAGTCATAGAAAAGATTTGAAGAACAAAATTAATTTGTACATTGATCTTATTCTAAATAAAAACATTAGAACTTAAAAAAACAAAAAATTAAAGTGTATATTTGCAAAGTTTTTTAATCTAATTAAGTTTACAATGTATTTAACTAAAGATGTCAAAGAAAAGTTATTTGCTAAACATGGAAAATCTAAAAATGATTCTGGTTCTGCTGAAGCTCAAATTGCTCTCTTCTCTTTTAGGATAAATCATTTGTCTAAGCATTTAAAAACCAACAAAAAAGATTTTAATACTGAAAGATCTCTTGTTAAACTTGTTGGTAAAAGAAGAAGCTTATTAAATTATTTAAAATCAAAAGATATTTTACGATATAGATCAATTGTAAAGGAGTTAGGTTTAAGAAAGTAGTTTTTATTAATATTATCAATTGGTTACCATAACAACAACTATCACCATTGTTAATTTTTAATAAATAAATATGATTCCAAAAACGTACCAAGAAAATATCGTGCTACCGGACGGTAGAAAAATTACAATTGAAACTGGCAAGTTAGCTAAACAAGCTCACGGCTCTGTAGTTGTAAAAATGGGTAAAGCTATGCTTCTTTGCACCGTAGTCTCAAATTACGAATCAGCAGATGTTGACTTTTTACCACTCACAGTTGATTATAGAGAGAAATTTTCCTCAGCTGGTAAATTTCCCGGTGGATTTTTTAAGCGTGAAGCAAGACCTAGTGACAATGAAATTTTAACCATGAGAATTGTAGATAGAGTTTTAAGACCTTTATTCCCAAAGGACTACCATTCAGAAGTTCAAATTATGATTCAATTGATTTCAAATGATATTGATGTAATGCCTGACTCTCTTGCAGGATTAGCTGCATCATGCGCTATTTACTTAAGTGATATTCCATTTGAGTCTCCTATTTCAGAAGTTAGAGTTGCCAGAATTGATCAAAATTTAGTCATTAACCCAAGTAGAGATCAGCTAAATGAATCTGACATTGATTTAGTTGTTGGAGCATCTGAAAATTCAATAATTATGGTTGAAGGAGAAATGGATGAATGTAGTGAGGAAGATATGATTGAAGCTATTATGTTTGCTCACGAATCAATCAAATCCCAAATCAAATCTCAAAAAAAATTATTAAAAGCAATTGGTGAAAAAAATACAAGAGAATACGATAAATCTGAAGAAGATGACAAATTATTAGATTTAATTGAAAAAAAGACATCTAGTGAATTTTACGAGATTGGAAAAATGGGATTAAAAAAAGAGGAAAGATCAGCTAAATTTAGTGAAGTTAAAACAAAACTAATTGATTCTTTTAATGAGGAGGAGATTGAGTTACATGGACATTTAATAAAAAAATATACTGATTTATCCTTAAAAAAATCAATCAGAAAATTAATTATCGAGGAAGGAATCAGATTAGATGGAAGAAAAACAGATGAAATTAGACCAATATGGTGTGAAGTAGATTATTTACCTTCTACTCATGGTTCCTCTGTTTTTACTAGAGGTGAAACACAATCTCTAGCGTCTTTGACATTAGGAACCTCTAAGGAATCTAACAAAATTGATTTACCATCTTATGAAGGTGAAGAATCCTTTTACTTACATTACAATTTTCCTCCTTTTAGCACAGGTGAGGCTAGACCTTTGAGAGGTACTTCAAGAAGAGAAATTGGTCATGGAAATTTAGCTCAAAGGAGTTTAAAAAAAGTTATTCCAAGTGATTGTCCTTACACCATCAGAATTGTCAGCGAAATTTTAGAATCTAATGGATCATCCTCTATGGCGTCTGTTTGCTCTGGCACTTTGGCATTAATGGATGCAGGTATAAAAATAAAAAGACCTGTTTCTGGTATTGCTATGGGACTGATCACTGATAATGAGAAATATGCTGTTTTATCTGATATTTTAGGAGATGAGGATCATTTAGGAGATATGGATTTTAAGATTACAGGAACATCTGAAGGAATTACCTCCTGTCAAATGGATATAAAAATTAAAGGATTATCATATGAAATTTTATCTAAAGCTCTTAATCAGGCAAAAATAGGAAGATTAAAAATTTTAGATGAAATGTTAAAAACTATATCCACTCCAAACAATGATGTAAAAGCTCATGCTCCCAAAATAATTGTCAGAAAAATTCCAAATGAATTTATTGGACCATTTATTGGTCCTGGCGGTAAGGTGATTCAAGAGTTACAAAAGGAAACTGAGTGTACTATTGTAATTAATGAAGATCCCGAAACTGAGGAGGGTATTGTTGAAATATTAGGAACTAATGAAGTTGGAATTGAAAAGGTTTTATCTAAAATTGATGCTCTTACATTCAAACCTGAAAAAAATAATATATACAGTGTCAAAGTTATCAAAATTTTAGATTTTGGGGCTGTAGTAGAATATGTTGATGCTCCTGGAAATGAGGTTTTATTGCATATTAGTGAAATTGCTTGGGAAAGAACCAAAAATGTTACAGATGAAGTTAACATCGGTGATATTTTTGATATTAAATATTTTGGATTTGACCCTAGAACAAAAAAAGAAAAAATTTCTAGAAAAGCCTTAATAGAAAAGAATACTTAATTGAAACATTTTAGTAAAACACTCGTATAAAGAAATAAATTTGAAACATGAGACAATTAAAGATTACAAAACAAGTTACAAATAGAGAGACTGCTTCTTTAGATAAATACTTGCAAGAAATAGGAAAAGTTGATTTAATTACTGCTGAAGAAGAAGTTGAATTAGCACAAAGAATAAAAAATGGTGATCAAATAGCTCTTGAAAAACTAACTAAAGCGAATCTTAGATTTGTTGTTTCTGTTGCTAAACAGTACCAAAATCAAGGATTAACTCTTCCTGACCTTATTAATGAGGGAAATTTAGGACTAATCAAAGCTGCTCAAAGATTTGATGAAACTAGGGGTTTTAAATTTATTTCTTATGCTGTCTGGTGGATTAGGCAATCTATTTTACAAGCTTTAGCTGAACAATCTAGAATAGTCAGACTTCCTTTAAATAAAATTGGTTCTATTAACAAGATTAATAAAACTTATGCTTTCCTAGAACAAGCTCATGAAAGATCACCTTCAGCTGAAGAAATAGCTAAAGAACTAGATATGACAATAAATGACGTTAAAGAATCATTGAAAAATTCTGGAAGACACGTATCAATGGATGCACCATTAGTTGAAGGAGAAGATTCTAACCTTTATGACGTTTTAAATAGTGGTGAATCTCCTAATCCTGACAGAAGTCTTCTTCATGAATCTTTAAAAACTGAGATTGAGAGAGCTCTTGAAACTTTAACTCCTAGAGAAGCTGATGTTGTAAAATTGTATTTTGGCCTTGGTGAACAACACGCTATGACACTAGAAGAAATTGGAGAAACCTTTGATCTAACTAGAGAAAGAGTTAGACAAATTAAAGAAAAAGCAATTAGACGTTTGAAACATACTTCGAGAAGTAAAATTTTAAAAACTTATTTAGGCTAATTTTTGAAATTTAAAAAATAAATGATTCCAAAAGTAGCTCCGTCAGTTCTATCTGCAGATTTTGGTGAATTAAACAAAGAAATACAATTAATCAACAAAAGTAGTGCTTATTCAATACATGTTGATGTAATGGATGGAGTATTTGTTCCCAATATTTCATTTGGACAACCAATCGTAAAAACTTTAAGTTTAATTTCCAACAAACCTCTAGATGTTCACTTAATGATTGTTGATCCTATAAAATTTATTGACGAATTTGTATTTGATAATACTCTAAATATTACTATTCATTATGAATCAACAAACAAGATAGAAGAAACTTTAGATTATATAAAATCAAAAAATATCAAATCCGGTTTAGCAATTAAACCCAATACTGAAATTGATGAAATTGAATCGTATATTCAAAAAGTTGATATATTATGCTTAATGTCTGTAAATCCTGGTTTTAGTGGCCAAAATTTTATTGAAAATACTTATACTAAATTAAAACAACTAAGAAAATTAATTGAAAAAAAGAAATTATCAACTTTAATTCAAATTGATGGAGGAGTAAATAATACTAATGCTAAAAAACTTTTTAGGTTAGGAGCAGATATATTAGTATCTGGTAATTATATATTTAAATCTGCAAATCCAAATAAAGTAATTGAATATTTAAACAATTTATCTAGAAACTAGTTTTAAACTCTACTCTTCTGTTTTTAGATCTTCCAATTGGAGAATTATTATCATATCTAGGCTTTGTCTCTCCCTTACCAATAGCTTCTAATCTAGATTCACTTATACCCAGACTTATTAAATACTTAACAACAGCTTCAGCTCTTTTTTGCGATAATTTAAGGTTATATTCATCGTCTCCGTCACTAGATGTATGACCTTCTATAATAAGTTTTCCTTTTGGATATTCATCTAATAATTTTTTGATTTGCTTTAATATATTAATTGTTTTTATTCCTAAAATCCTATCACTAGATGCTGCAAAATTTATAGATGAACCATAAGTATTTAAAACTTCAATAATTTCACTTGAAACCTCAGGACAACCTTCATTTTGAATACTTCCTGATATTTCAGGACATTTGTCATCTTTATCCATTACCCCATCACCATCAGAATCTTTATTTGGACAACCATTAGTTTCAATAAATCCTTTTTCTTCAGGACATTCATCATTTTTATCAATAATGCCATCACCGTCAGTATCAGGACAACCATTTGATTCAAGTGGACCTGCACTATTTGGACATTCATCATTGTTATCTGATATTTGATCACCATCTGAATCAGGGCAACCATTCATTTCAGGTGAACCAGCTTTCTCTGGACATTCATCATTTTTATCAATAATACCATCACCGTCAGTATCAGGACAACCGGCATATTCTTTAAGTCCTGGCGTATCAGGACATTCATCTTTTTTATCTTTAATCTTATCACCATCTGAATCATTAGTTCCTGGCTTAAAAGACAAACCTAGGACATGTTGAAAATGCTTATAAGATTTTAATTCGTCAGCATATCTGTATGATGAACTTAAATTAATGGAAAATTTTTCTGACAAACTGATATCAAAACCAACTCCACCAAATGGTGTTTCTGAAACATCAAAGGAAGGAAATGGACCTTTTTTGTTGTCAGCGCCATCGTCAAAACTAGAAAAACCATATCCTGCAAATAAGTATGGGTTTAAAGAACCAGAAGTAAATAAAGTATATTTTAAAAATCCATCAAGAGAATAATAAGCTAAATCACTAGGAAAACTTTCACCCTTAACATTATTCAAAGAAATTTGACCACCAAATGAGAAGTTTCCAAATAAAAGTCTTGATATAGATAAACTTGGACCACCTATAGACAAATCACTCTTGACATTATCTGAATCAATATTTACAAAATTTCCTCCAATTTTTATTTCCCATGGTTTCAATGAAGTTTGAGAATAAGATGATATATGAAAAAGAAAAATTGCTAAAAAAATAAATTTTAAATTTGTAAATAACAACATTAGCTCAAATGATTTAAAAATTATTGAAATTTAACAAAAAAATCTGAAGTTGACTTTTAACTTATCAACAAATCTATTTTAAATTTTTTTACTTTTGTTTAAATAAATTGCTATTAAATTATATTTTATAACATGATAAAAGAAAAAACCACAAGTTTTTCAAATTTAAGTAAATATGGTTATCTAAATTTACCTGTTCCAAATCGAAAAAATATTGTTGATAAAATTATAGAGCTAAAAAAAGAAAAAAACGCAACTATATTAGCTCATTACTATCAGAACAAAGAAATTCAAGATTTAGCAGATTTTCTTGGTGATAGCCTATATCTATCTCAGGTTGCCTCAAAAGTTAAATCAAAAATGATTGTATTTGCTGGTGTGCACTTTATGGCTGAAACTGCAAAAATAATTAATCCAATAAAAAAAGTGGTTTTACCAGATCTTAAAGCTGGATGTTCACTAGCTGACTCTTGCCCTCCAGAAGATTTCAAAAAATTTATTTCAAAAGTAAAAAATCCGTATGTAGTTACATATATCAATTGCTCAGCAGAAATAAAAGCCCTAAGTGACATTGTATGCACATCTTCGAATGCTGAAAAAGTAATAGCATCAATTCCCAATAATAAAAATATAATTTTTGCTCCGGATAAAAATCTTGGAAATTATCTTATTAAAAAAACTGGTAGAAAAATGATTCTATGGAATGGATCATGTATAGTTCACGAAGCTTTTTCTTTTGAAAAAATCTTAAAACTTTTCAAAGAGTACCCAAATGCTAAATTTATTGCTCATCCTGAAAGTGAACCACATATTCTTGAAATTGCAAATTTCATTGGAAGCACGTCAGCTTTACTAAAACATGTTAATGAATCAAATTCGTCAACTTTTATTATTGCTACTGAATCTGGAATAATTCATCAAATGAGAAAAAAATCACCCAATAAAAATTTTATTCCAGCACCTGTTAATGATGAAAAATGTTTGTGTAGCGAGTGTGCCTTTATGAAATTAAATACTCTTGAAAAATTATATTTGTGCTTAAAATACGAGTTACCTGAAATCAAATTGTCAAATCATTTGATAAATTCAGCAAGAGAACCTATAAAAAAAATGTTATCATTGACCTAATATGACTACAAATGTACTAGTTATTGGAACTGGTATATCCGGTTTGACATTCGCTATTAAGTTAGCATCCATCTCTCCAAAGACTAATATAGTTTTAATCTGTAAAAAAGATTTAATGGAAGGCAATACAAAATACGCTCAAGG
>MDTE01049637.1_pt1 | contig 17110 bp, 9 predicted proteins | sample 811231 | NCBI WGS metagenome assembly MDTE01 (sample SAMN05326651, study PRJNA326480) | marine metagenome | isolation source: seawater | place: Indian Ocean: Red Sea | collected 2010
TGTCTGTAAATCATCAATATCCCCTGTGTACTTTAGTGTGACAAAAGGGGAGTTGTGATAAACTTGAATATGCTTTGCTCGAAACTCTTTTTTATCAATTACCCAAAACAAGAATCCTTTGTCGGGAGTTTCGCCATAATTTTGCTGTATTGTAGAGCCGCAATACGCCACTCTGTCTGTCAAGAATTGTTGTTTATGAATATCACCCAAAAGCGTGTAGTCAAAATCTTTGAAAAAGTCGACACTAGTAGAGCTTTCTAGAGACCAGTTTTCATCTGTTTTTGATCCGTGCACTGGTCCGTGAAATGTAGCTATGTTGATCTTGTTGGGATCGGGCACAACAAACTCCCACCCCTTTTCATCAAAACAACTAAAGACACATAAATTATATTCGTTCGTAATAGGGTAGACTCCGGATTTTTTATAGAGTTTGATTCGGCAATCATCAATGGCATTTATTATCGGTGTGATTGCATCCTCTCTATCCGGATTTAAAATAAGACCGTCATGATTTCCTAAGGTGACATGGACCTCAGAAATTTCTACCAGACTTCTAAACCACCATGTTAAATGACTTATAAGCTCCGGAGAGATACCCTGTGTCTTAGAGTGGACAATATCGCCCGCAATAAGAATAATGTCTGGCTGTAATATCCTAAGTTTTTTATATGCATCTTCAAAGCTCTTCCTGTACTCATCATGTCGAGTCAAACTTCTCCAATGAACATCTCCAAAGTGAGCAATTTTAATCATAACAAAGACCCACTCTTAATACTCGAAATTTTATGACTAATTAGCTCTTCATTTGTCCAAATTTTTGCTTTTGAAATTACACTCATTACGCTTTTTTTCGTCCTGTCTCCCAAATCTTTTCCTGCAACTGAAACTCTATAGACTTCGCACCCTGCCATGTCAAGGCGTTTACAAACTTGATGTGATTTTTCATCTGCATCTTCATCAAAACATACAATGACAGTCGACCGATTTTTTACAAGATTTTTGTAAAGCAAAGAAGATTTCGACAATGTTGATCCTAGCGCCACTGCTGTGTTATCCGGGCACTTTACAGCATCGAAAACCCCTTCAACTAAAATTATAGGCTGTTTCCAGTCCAAATCTATCTCATTAAAAATGATAGTACTTTTTGGAACCTTTGCATTATTATACTTGAACTTTGTCTCATCTATACATCTTGCAACATAATAATTCAGCTTGCCTGTATTGTCAAATGACGGAAAAATTGCTTTTCTTCGAAAGTAAAAGTTGTTTGAAACACAAATTCGCCAGCGATACATGTCCAATCTAGAGAGACCACGAGACAACAAATAGCTGTAAACTGCCCGAAAATCCGGATCAACAATATTGTCTGTTATCAACATTATATCATCTGGAAGATCAACCGGATCTATTTCAACTTCTTTTTTATCTATCGTGTGACCAACGTCACAAGAAAATATTTCACGACAGTTTTTGTAGTATTTTTTTGCATACTTTCTAAAAAGAAAACCTATGTTCTTTCCTGAAGTGTTGCACACCCAACAGTTATACCACCCAGTATCTAGCGCAATATACAGCTTTTTTTTATCTTTTCTAGCGTCGTTACATTCCGGACATGAAACATGAACATTTTTACCATCAGTCTCTAGAAAACCTTTTCCAAACGCGCTCTCTATTAACTTTAATTTTTTCGACTTCTCTAGATTCACTAAATAATTGTAGGATCTAGATCCTCAATGTTCAAATAATCACAGCCCCACAATGCCATGACAAATGAGTCAGCTATGTCATAGCAAAAATCTTCTTTTCTTTCTTTTCCCTTGTTCGGACCTGATTTTAGTATTTTAGTGGGCCAGGAAAAATTTACCATGTCAGGATGCAAAGAAACCCAGTTCAAAACCTGCTCTTTTGTGCTCACATCAGATTTTCTATCAATCTTGAGACCCACTTTGTTTCTGACGGAAATTACATTGCCTAAAACAACTGGCGCATTTAACGTGCTTCGAGCAATCCAGCTAATGGCGCCGTTGAATCGATTTAGCGTACATATTGTTCTAGCAGACGACATATTCCTTCTAAATGCCTGCAAAGATTCTTCAATTACAATGACGTCTATCTTGTGATCTAGAGAAAGGACTTTAAGTACATCACGAACCTCGCAGGATTTCACGTAAAGACCTTTTTTCTTACTTAGGGGTATTGCCATGGTCACAAGGACTCGATGTCTCTGCGGGCCCTCTGTGTCCATTATGCAAATACCCACATTCGATGTTGATACATCTAAACCTAATACTTTCAAAAATCCATCCGAAGCCTTACAGTAAACCTATCCCCGTCTCTTTTTACTACAGGTTGAGAAAAATTAGCTCTTCCAACAACATTTAAATTGCTGTCATGAAGCTGCACACCTGTCAAATATACGAATTCTTCTGCTATTTCATTTGGGCTGTCAGTCGGTACTAACTTTCTATAAGCAGGATTTGACGAAGAATTAATGAGGCCCTTATCTGCTAAAACATTTATTTCTAAAACGTGAATATTTCTTTGTCCTTCAAAAGACAATTCCCAAGCATCTGATCCGAACAAAGGAAGGTTTGGTGACTTTATGACAATGATTCCCTCTTCGTATATGACATTGCCGACTGATGCCCAATGAGCATGCGGAGTAACAGAGTCCGCTCGATACAAGTTTCCAAATCCGTCATCTCTTAGAGTTATTTGCATTCTTCCGGCGCTTCCAGTCACTGCTAAATCTTTTATAGTGACAGATTCTGGTTTTATTTGATCACCATAAAACATATTAGACACATCAAAAAATACAACTTGGTTAGAACTGGGGTCTTTTGTTCTCTGCAGGATTGTAAGAATGCTTCCCGCAGCTGCCGATGGGTCTTCGGGTGGAGCACTAAGAACAGGAGTTAAAATTGTTCCTAGCGGGCTACTTGACAAAACATCTCTTGGATCATTTGCATTTGGCAGACTAGCCGTAGACACCATGTCATTCAAGTCAATTCTAGAAAGGTCAAATACACCAAAATCATCCTTAAATTTATCTAAATCAGAGCCAGCAACTGCACTTTTATGTGTTCCTGTGAGTAGCATTTGAAAATTTGGAGTAAATTTTCCATTGTCGCACGGCAAAACTGTGATATTTCTTTTTCTATTGCTTCCTGCTTCATAAATAAAATAGTTGGCTGTTTTCGCGACTGGTGTGGTCTCTTCAACCCTTTGGGCTTCTAAACCTATTGGTCTAGGATATAATCCTCTCACAAACTCTCTTGTAAAGTTAGGAAGATTTATTTCATGGCCTCCGACTCCGAAGGACATCGCGACATTGAACGGATCATCAGAAGAGCCCTCTGAATAAAAGAAGGGTGTTTGATTGATGTAACGTGTGGGCGACACTTTGGTGAAAAACGGAGGCAAATAGAAAAGCAAGCCTCCAAAAGAACTTCCTGACAAGTAATGATTTGACCCTGTTACACCTATTCTCTTTTCATAAGGATCATATTCAAAGCCCTGAAGGGATGAAGTAAAAATTTGATCATTGTCTCTGTACGAATCAAAAATTTTCAAATCATGAATTTCAGCGTTTAGTGGGTGGCGCAGCTGGTACCCGGAAGGCTCTTGATCAGCAATTGAAGGAATATAAGCAGTTCCAAACTCTTGTGATGAATCTGAGTTGAAAAACCCTGCAATTTGATTGTCGCCTGTATTTTGTCCTTCATAAAAATTTCCAACAAACAGTGCGTCTGAATCGAACTGTGTGTTACTTCCCGTGTAAATCGGTGCCATAACAGAAGCAGATGTTATTACAAATTCTGACACTGTATGACTATCAATTACAAAAGATCCCGTTCCGTTTTGAACTTCAGATCCGCCCCACCTAATCGAAACATGGTGCCAATTGTTCTTAGAAAGAGAATTATCAGGTGAAACAAAGAGAAATCCAGGGTCAGCAGAAGTGCCTGGTGCAGTTACACTATCGCCTGAAATTGTTATGTTTCTCGGTGAGATCTCAGCACTTTGACTTAACTGCAAAAGAAGTCTAAACCCATCTTTTTTTCCATCCAAGCCATATGATGTTCCGGTTACAAGACTTACAGCATACGATGAAGACATGTGAAGTATTGTGCCGGCACCAAATTCGTCTCCAACATTTTCTTCACTGTATCTTGGGTTGATATAAAAGTCAAATGTGAAACTTGAGCTAGGGGCGTAAAAATTTGTATCTTCTAATGCAACTGTTCCTGTTCCTGCCGGGTAAATAAGTGCCGATCCTGTTGGCAGGTAAGAGCATGTAACAAAATTTAAGGAATGATAGTTTGTATATGAGTATTGTAGTGTTGGGTAAAGATTTCGATAGTATGGAAAAAGTGACTCTTTGACCACACGCTTTCTTTGAAAATCCGGATTTAGTCGAGCACCCGGCTCGAATCTTGTAACACTTTGCCTCTTGTCAAAAACTGAAGAAGATGGGATGGTGTTAACTTCTCCCATGTAGCTTTCAACTGATGCGTAAAAGTTTGAATTACTGGACATAGCAAGAGCGTGTGCCCTGGTATTTTCAATCCCGGAATCATTGGCGGGATTTTTATCCAGACCTACGTCAGAAAAAACATCTTTTAATGTCGAAGATCCATCAGAAAATAAAGGAAGTGTACCGCTAATCCCTTGGTTCACAGAGCTCGGAGCAGTCGAAGAGGCTGACGAGAATGTTCTTCTCGGATTTGCAAGTAGTGTATACCTCTCAATATTTTCCGGACTGATCCTTATGATTGACATATGACCTCACGTTTTTCTCGCAAAACGACTAGAAATCCAAGCGAATTCTAAACGTGATATCCTTCTCGTCATTCTTTTCAATCGGCCTAGAAACTTTTGCCACTGCAAGAAGATTTCCAAACTCATCATGTAAACCAACTGTTGTAGGCATAGTAAATGTTCTTTGTGTATCTTCTTGACCAGAATCGATTACGCGAATTCTACCTGCAGAATTCACAAATGTTGGATTTGTTGAATAGTTGAATTCGTCAGCAGTTGCCCTACAGAAAACTAAAGTTGAATTAATGTTTGTATTGTTTTGGAAAGTAGCTGCTGTTAAAGTTCCGGATTGGAACCGAGTGGATGCTATATGATCCACAATGTTATCAATAGAAGCAGATGTAAAAAAGTCAGGAATTAATTTTGCAAACTGATTTTCTGTCGAACCAGGTTTCATATCACCCATTATCACTGTGCTACCGGCGACAACAGAATCAATTGTTCCTGACATTTTCTGACTTCCGGAGAAAATTTTCGCGGCGTCTAAAACTACTGCTCCTATGTCATAGAATATAAGCCCTACAGATTCGTCTGTATTTGCAGCATTTCTAATATTTCCTACTGCGCCGCCAAACGTACGTTTTTGATTTGTTGAAGCACCAATATCGGTAAAAATTGCTGAGCCTGACGTCGAAGTTAGCTTGAGATTTTTAACGCCTCCAACATCAAGTGCCTCATCGTCGCTCTTGGTGGCTGCAGATGCGCTTTGATACATTCGAACAGCAAATGTCTCTCTTTTAATGCCGTCTCGAGCAAAAAGACGCTTAAAAGACATGAATACCGCGTTGTCAATTCTATCTGTAGAAACATCAGCAGGAGATGTGTTTATGGCAAAAGGAGAGTAGAATGCTTGATTTGCATCTCCTAGGAGTGTGCTAGCGTACTGTCGATAGATATCAACCTTTTCTCTCATCATCAGGCTAGAAGAGGGAAATAACATTTTTCCCGAACTATCTTCACCCGTCTTTGTGTCTTGAACAGTGTCACTTCCTGAAAAAAGCCCGACTGTCATATCTAATATTGGGTTCGCTGTCTGGAGTGTGAAATCCTGATCGTAAATTGTCTGGAAAAGTGAAGAAGTTACACTTCCAGCTGCACCCGTAACAAATACTTGATACGCGCGTCTCGTACTCGATCCAGAAACATCTTCCTGAACTACGTCGACCAGCTGATTTAGAACTGATCTTGTTACCTTTATATCTTCCGGTGAAATTCTTTTAAAACTACCACCAACTACTCTTGCCATCTTATATCACCCTTACTTTGAAATTGACACCTGGAACTCTTTTCTAAGCCCAGATTGGTCTCCGACTATTGCGACGACGGATGTGATAGTCGTTCCGTCCCCATAAACACTAAATGTAGTATCGTCTAATCCTGGCTGGAGCTTTAGATCGAAGGAGACCTTCGATCCATTTGCACTTGTTGTTGACTGTCGAACGACATTGTAGCTAGCAACTCGAGAATTTGGTTCTATTTGTAATGCAGCTTTTCCACTAATTGTAAGAAATCTATCGGGAACCAAAACTGTAAATGTCACATCACTGGTGCCATCTGGAATTCTGGTATCAGCATCTATTTTCTGCTCTGCATTTACTGTTCGAGATGTAGTAGTGTTTCTTGTAAAAGTTACAGCACCGTTTGTCATCTCTGTTCCCTCAATTGAAAGAGTCGGTAATCTAACAATTGTGGGATCGGGCAGTGTTAGCATTCTATGCTTAAGCGCCAAGTCTCCCTTGGTTTGTGCTTCAAATATAGGTGTATTCTTTGTGATTTTTTCTTTTCCCACAGTCCTTCCAAACTTTTCGATAACTGTGTAATCTACTTCATCATCTGCTAAAGAAAAGAATGCAATTCTAAAACTACCATTATTATCTGCTAATTTCCTTCTACCAATATCAGTAAGTACAGCATCAATTATTATGTTATTTGTGCTGTGATCTAAGAATCCCATGTAACTACTCCCATTTGCTCCTGCTGTAGGTAAATATCGTAAAAATTATGTTGTTCGTAAATCATCAATTTTGATTTCAACATCTGCTGAGGTTTGAAGGTCTACATTTATTACATGTAGCTTGTACTTCCCAGACTTCTCGCTAGTTGTAAAAACATTAGACACGTTTCCATCTCTGTCTGCTGTAAGTTTTGCGTCAGGGGTAAAATATACCCTGGCTGTTCTTCTACCGCTGTCAAACAATGCATCTTGTGAAAAACTGTCGACAGCGATATTCTCATCAAGCCTAGGATCAACAAAGAAATTAGGATATTGCTTTGGAGCGCCGGGCCTGGAAATATTTCTTAAAATAATTTTATTTCTAGGGTTGTCAAATGATACCAATGTTTGAGAAGAATATGTCGATGTGTAACCGTGAGCATCAACAGCACTGACTGCATAAATCGCATCTGGTGACTCTCTGTTGAACGTTTTATCTTCGAAATACGTTTGCATTCCTCTCGCATTTGTTATTTTGTCGTCTCTAACTTTTTCTGGCTTTAGAGTTTTTACCTTTGAATCGTCAAAGTCAATCTCGCCAATACACATAAAGGGTTCATAAATGGAAGAACGTTTGAAAATTTGAAAATATTTTACGTCTCTAGATCTTCCGATTGGTGGCTGCCACGTCATTATCAAACCCTTTCCGTCGTCATAATTAAATTGATAAAATACACCGTCAGGAGGGTCAGGTGCCATAAATTCCTCTGTTATGACTGTCACTTCCTTACTAGGTTTGGATTTGATAAAAAATGTAACTCTTCCCTTTCCTTTATACCATGCACTGCTAAATGATGTTATTGCTGTTATCATGTACACGTTCTTTACGTTATACGTGTATTTAGAGCCGTATACTATTCTAGTGTCGATATAGTTTGTATTTTCTGTACCCCTCAAGAGTATTTCTGTAGTTCCTCTCTTCTTTCCAGAGGGTGTCATTTGTGACTTTGCCAACACATATCCCACATGTGATACAGACAACAATCCAGACTCAGCCCCTTCGGGAACAGCCTCCCACGCATAGGGTGCTATGTTAATCTCGAGATCATCGCTAGTAAGATCAGACGACCTCGAACTCTTGAATTTTCTAGAAATCTCAGAAATTTTTGATCTTTCTATAGTAGCTGACAGGGGTGAAGCATCGTCGGTTCCTGAAAATGATGCATGGGCCACACGCATATTGAGCTGTGTATTGATTTTGATATTTGATGCAACGTCGTATAAATCTAGATTTTTTCCTTCTTCAATAAAGTTTACTAAAAGTTTTCGCTTGTCAGGTTCAACAAGAGATTGTAAGTGTTTTTTGGCCAAGCCGGTCTTTAAAGAAAGCTTAGTTGTTTGATCGCTATCTTCAAACGGTATCTCCAAGAGATCACTTAGCGCTTCTAGTTTTTGAGATGCCCTAAGACGAACATCAGGATCAGACTCAGAAAGAAACATAAAAGAATCAGTTGTAACAGAAGCTTCGTCTTGTATGTGCTCTAATCCAAACGATTGATAAGCTCCTGCATTCTTCTGGTCGTTGATATTTCCAAATTCTATGATTGTTCCGGGTGAAAAATTTATATCAATAAGCCTGGGTATTTCTGACCTGAGTGTTCGCGATTTTATCAATCTTTGCGTGCTTTTTGCTAGAGAACTTCCGGGAACCCTGGGATCTCCACTTGAATTGATTCTTTCATCAGAAGAGAAAAAATTATAAACAAATTTTGCCTTTATGTCTGATGGGTCTGGTACGTCTAGAATTGAAAATTGACGACTAGGCTTTGATTGTGATGTCATTTTTTCACCATAGATTGCCCGCTAGTAACTAGCACCTCATAATTGTATATTCCAAACGTTCCTTGTGTAACGTCACTTTTTGCCAAATCAGACGCATACTGATTGTCTGACGTTGTGGGTTTTCCCGACACTATTTCTGTTGTACTACTATCCCCAAATGTACTAAACATGCTGTTGTCACAAATAACTGCTACAATTCTGTCAAAATAAGTCGGACTAAATATTTGCCTTTCTATAGAGCCTGCTGTGAACAGTGTGCTAGAAAATATGTCATAAAAAATCTCTGCCTTTCCAAAATTCAGTTTTTTCATATTTGAGACATGTTTGTTGGACATTTTAGTAGTCTCTACTGCTGTCAACTTTAGCATCTTATCATAATTCAAAAACGAAGAATTATCAGTCTGTATAAAGACACCTGAAAATGTTCCGTCTTCTAAACCTGCAGCAATGCCTAGATTGTTGGCTAAAATTTCTGATCCTGTATCTCTTAAAGATTTTTTAAAGTCTGTAAGACTCTCGACAAAAAAATCGTTCGGCGATAAAATAGAAATTATTTTCTTAATTAGGTGTGATTTTACTTCATTTTTTACTAAGTTTCGAGCATCAACTTTAGATGCCGCACTGTTTATGAATGTCAAACCAAGCTGCCCATTTTCTAACAACACTTCGTTGACAACAGCATCGATGTTATTGGGCGGTTTAGTTGCAAATGAATCAAAACTTTTTGAAGAAACTGTTGGTGACGTTGAAAAAAGAAAACTTATTCCAGTTGATTTTTCCCCAGTAATTGAATCCACTCTAGAAACGTTTGCAGACATTGTCGACTCAGCAATAGGAGACAAAAATCCTTCTGCTATCTTAAACTGAGGATATATTGTGTTATCTAGATACTCTGTTGGTAAGCCTACAAAGAATATGTTTACTGATTCTGAAGGTGTTGCAGATAATTCCTCACACAAAACCTTTATTGCTGCTAATTCACCTACTGTAATTTTTGGGTTTCTTTTTGCAGGAGAATTTTTTGCCCTTACTATTTCCTTTAGCCTTTTTTTACTAGCCGCCAAAGATGCATCTGTTAAAGAAAGCAAATAGTTCTTTCCGATATCTGTGCTTGCAAATGATGAAAACGCATCTGACACTTCATCAGACTCAGAAGTTCCTGCTAGCTTTGATGATAAGTCAATAAGCGACTGAGTTTGCTGCCTGACATAATCAAATTTTGCTGCATAAGATGCCAATGCAAGATAAGGCAAGTCTCTTTCAGCGGCCAACTCTTCAAGTAGCTCAACAAAAGATGAAAAAGATTGTGAACTACCACTAAAAACTTTTCCACTAATATCAACTGAAGGGCTTTCTAGATCCAAGTTTGGAATTAGACCCTCATCATTAAATGCATTTTGAAAAGTTCCGGTTTCAAGACCTTCTATAAGAAGCTCTAGTGCCCTAGACGTAAAGTGATTAGATGATCCTTCACCAAACTGTCCCCTTACACGAATCACAACGTGCTCTGCACCAATAATAGCAGACGCTTTTGGCCAAAATTCATTTTTGAGTGCTTTGGTGAAGTTTGCTGACACTTGGGTGTCGCTCATCAGAACCTCGGAATTAGTTGGTCCCAAAATCTTATACATTAAAGTGGTTGTTGATAACACACTACAAAGATCTACAACAGACTCAAAAAGTAAGCAAAGAAGAGAGCTGCCATCGATTTTTGACAATCTAGTCACTCTGTTAGAATTTATGAAATTGGCTTCTTTGTTTTCAGACTGTGCTAATGATGCTGCTTCAATAGTTGCATCCACAAATAAGGATGCCAGTTGGTACATCATAGAATCTTCATTTTCTGCAATTTCATCCACAAGAGAAAGAAGATTCATATCAAAAATCTCTGGATTTTCTATGTTGTCTGTCTTAGATAACGATGACATCCCGTACACTAGCATTCTTGCATTGCCTGTCATTGGCTCAACATCAAAGATATTTTTTTCTTTTGCTGCCATACGAATGGCAGAAGTGTCTAACCCTATGCTCTCATCTTCTGTATTCTTTGTGACATCTTCTGTCTCTATAGTGAATGTGTCTTTTGATGATGAACCTTCTTTTTGTATGCTTACTTTGGTTTTTTTCTTTCCAGTGCTATCAGTCCAGCTAATAGAGTCAGTACCTGGATGAACTATCAATTCGTCTCTTTTTTGCAAAAGCTTATAAGCTATTTTTGCGCACATCGAAAACATTATAGTTCTCGCCACCTGTGGACGCGTCCATCTAGATTTCTTAATTTTTGTTCTACCTATTGTTGATAAAATTGCCAATTCAGCAATTTTATTTTTATCAGCGTATGTCACGTCTCCTGATGCTGCCTGTATTCCGACGTTTACTATTTTTAGAATTTTTGCATAAAGGCCGTGAGGTGTTATGATTTGCGGATCTGCATCTCGAAATGTTAGCATCTTATAAAACTCTAGAGCATCATCACAACTTTTTTGGGCAGACATTAGTGCGCTATCAAAAAAACCCATTTTATTATTTGTAGGTGTTCTAATAGTTGTTTTTGCAAACTCAGAAGTTGAAGTTGTGACTGTGCCAGCAGAGTGGTCGCTCTTATCAAAATTCATGCCGTCAAAAAGAAGAACCTTCTTGCTTCCCGGAGATGTCTCAATTCTTGCAGAACCCTCTTGTGATACTAGTAAAAAATCAGTCAAACTATTTTCATAAGATGTCTCTGTTGTAGCAGAAGCAGCAGAGGCACCCGTATAAGTCATAGGAAAATCTAAAGAGTCTGATCCAAATCTTTGCCCTAAGGGAGTTTGAGAAAGTCTACCTAGACCAGCTGAGACTAACAGCTCATTAGCAACCATGGTTGTCATTATCATCGATCGACGATAAGGATCCTCTTTGTTGATTTGATAAAAAAAGTTTCTGTCACCGTAGTATGCTAATCTGGAATTTGTAAGAATCATAGATCCGTTTTCAAAAACTGATCCTAGATCTGCCAAATCTTTTCCAAGAGTTTTTATGCTTGGTACTGTCGGTGTCGGAAAAAGCGGTTTACCAAGTGCAAATGGATTTGCGTTTAAGAATTGTTGATTGGGGCCGGGCTCTACAAGATTTGTAGTCATTCCGTTTTTTAGAAAATTTTCAACAATTCTTAAGCACATCATCAAAACAGTTGTTGCTGATTTTGAAGAAATTATGCTGCTTGCATTTGATTTTACAAACATTCCCGTCACTAGCTGAACCGGATCGACAATTGCTGATAGCGGTGTGAATGGTGTAAGTGGACCTATATTTTCTATTTTTTGTAATGCAATTTGTGCAATACTGTCTTTACCAGACTTTAGAGACATTATATCATCAAACTTCCTAATCTCGGCTAATATGACATCCGCAAGATCTATATTAGACTTTGCTCTAAGAATGTTTGCCTCTATTTGTTCGTTCTTCTGATCAAAGAATGTCGCATCATTTTCTAGAATTTTTTCAAACAATGACTTGGCATATACCCTAGAAATTTGATCTTCCATGAAAGCTTGATAAATTGATGCATAAACGGTTGAATAGGGCTTTCCTTGAAAGTCAACTGTTCTCTGAGACAATACTGCAATGGGCTCTGCTCTATTAGAAGAAAATCCGGCGTCCTCAGATGTCTTTGCCTCTGTTGAAGATTTCGATGTATTCTCTACTGTGTTTTGGTAGCTGTTAGGGTCAATTGCCGCCTGTGCTCTTACAATCTTTGCAGGAGACTTTTCTATAATAGGGATCAATTCAGAATTTGTGATCGAAGAAGCTGACTTTGTCTCAACGACTTCGCCATCAACAAAATCAGGTTGGGAAGATATTTTTATTTCTAATTCTTCTAACATAAGCTACCTAAATATTATAGAAAAACATTGCAGCTTCCTTCTCACTGCTTTTAGAGTCTTCAGCGCTTTCTGATGAGTAACTGTCATATGAACCCCCTGCAGAATTAAATCCTTCGCCTGTGTCGTTTGAAAATGACTCCTGGTTGCTTGCATCTGTAAATTGTCCGCCTCCTTCACCCGTATATGTGCCCGTTGTCTTTTCTATAAACTCACCAAGTGACCATTCTCCTCCTGAATTTTCTTCTGGTGGGCTTCCTTGACCACCCGTACCATACCCAAACGGATCTTCGGCAGAATCTTGTTGGAATAGATCATCTGGATCTTGTTGACTCATTTCCTTTTCCTTGCTTGCCATGTCCACAACTTCCTGGTTCTCCCAAAATTCCCCGTCCCCTAGTTGTTTTACAGTACTTTTTGGTGACTGGCTTGTTGGACCTAGAGGAGAGGATCCAAATGCCGGAGTTTCGAAGGACTCATAATCAGGTATGGCCTGGTCCCAATCCGTGCCTTTCCACAGATCGTGTTGAGGATGCTTTGGCTCCTGTGGCATATGACCTTCCCAAACAGTTCCCGCCTGATCGTTTCCCTCACCTGGAAAGCCGGGTGGTAAAGGCACGGGATCCTCTGGGACTGGTGGGGGTATTGGTGTAAATAGCTTTCTATGACTTCTTGGATTTGCACCTATTGGTACTACTTTGTTTTTCTTTCCAAAGCTTCCAAAGATTGCCCCTACAATCATATTTGCAGGCAAAGAAAAGTATTTTGTGCTTTTAGCTACAGGAGAGCTAATAGTTTCGTCATCATCAAAAGAGACAGCTGTGACTTGATACTTTTTCTCTCCTACAGCATTATGATAACGATCGTCTCTAAAAGTATAAAAGCCACTTTCAGGTGAGTTAGAAACAGTTCCTAGTAAATTTTGCTCTCCGTTGATTGTACAGTAAACATTGTAATAGCTCACATCTTGTACATTTCCAAACACGTTCCACTCTAAAGTCGTGTGATACGTTCTATCTGTTGCTGTAAGTGTTTCGATTTTGGGTGCGTCTTTCTTAAACTTTACTGTTTTGACAAATTCAATTCCAACCTGGGCTTCTGTTATTAGTTTCTCAATTGATACACCCGACTTTACTTCTGCTTCTGGTGGAAGAACGCCTAGACGATCATATATTTTTCTTGAAAATCTAGAAGCTTTTTTCTGTATCTCTTGATCGATATCTGTGTTGATTCCAACTGTAGAAGACTGTAAAAATACAGTTGGATCTTGCAAGCAAACTTTAAACACATACCGATACTTCTCTCCAAAAAGAGGCGCCGGTAGTTTCTTTTGTTGTCTAATTGTGTTATCATCAACAAAAACACCGACAGGTATTATTCCAAAACTAACTCTTTTGCCGGAAGCTACTTCGTACCTTTCGACTATCATCATTACGAAATTTTTAGCTTTTACTTTGTCTGCCTGAAGCTCTGCAATAAATTCGCTGCTCACACCGGCATCTCGAAGTGCTTCAATTACTGCATTGAACAGCTCAGCCTGCTCAGTTACGTCTATTGTAAATCTAGAAGTCGGAGATCCTGTGTCATCAATTCCAGTCTCAGGATCACTCACATTAATGTTAAAGGGAATGCTTTCAATAGGGAACCTTCTTATGATAATTTCATCTTCGTCAGAAATAACTTCTTCATGAAGGCTGGACATTCCCGGAAAGCCCACCCGATACGCGGCAAAATATCGATATTTTCTTCCCAATACTGCTGTTTCGTCTCTGAATCTTACATCTGCTCTTTTTCCTGCAATTAAAGCTTCATAGCTTCCTTCTTCTGTCGGTATTTCAGTTACTGTGTCACTAAAATTTCCGTATTTTCCGAGCTCCTGTCTCAGGAGGCGGACCGTATAAACTTCTTTTGTTAAAGTTGTAACATTTACGCTTATAAAGTTTTCATCGTTGATGGCAAATATAGAAAGTGGGACTGCAGCAGAATTTTTAGGGTCGGTAATTTTTCTAAAATTATGAACTCTAACAGATGTAAATTCACCCAATGTCCCGTTTCCATTGACAACAACAAATCTATACGTCACTTTATTGGGCTTGACATTGTCTACTGCATCTTTGAACTCTAAAGTATCGTCCGAACCAAATGTCATGTCAGTTACAGTTTGTACTGTGGGACGTACTAAGAGAGGATTTTCAATTATTCTTACAACTCTTACCTGTGATAATGTTGGATCTGTTCTCGTCACCCTAAATTGAACAGAAGCATATGATGTATGCGTGATCATAACGTCTGGCGGCTCAGGATTTGTCAAAAATTCCATCAGTTGCTTTCTGTGTAAGATTACAGAATGCATAGGAATAAAAAATCTAGCTTTGTTGCCCTTTTTTTCAGAAATAATGGGAGTAACTCTTACATAAATTTTTCCAGAACCTTTAATTTTCTCCTTCTGTATTAGAACATTTCTATCAATCAGACGTCTAATTGGAAGCAAATCAAAAACTGTTGTGTTTGTCTTGGTATTTTCGGTGGTCTTTGTATCTTTTGAGCGTGCTAGATCACTATTTTGTTTTCCTGTACGAGATTTTTTAGTTATTTTTCTTATATTCCGAAGGCTTTTGCCTGTACGAAGTGTTCGAAGCGCATGTGTTCTAGATTTTTGAAAATGAATACTGGATGAATCATTACTTGATGCCAAAGAAATAGCACTTGCAATATCTACTGTAGAAAAGTTTCCTGAAGCTGCTACTGCTGCTGGGTCGTTTCCATTTACCTTTGCAATCTTGGACTGCATCTTATAGCTAGTAGAAGTTTTTGTTTGTGTGGGCGGTGTGGACACCGCGTCCGGATAACCCGGCTGCGCTATTGAAACTACTCGATGCATTGAAGCGTTGCTTTTTTTTGCCTTGACTATGTTGTTAGAATTTTGGCCTGCAACTGTGGTGATAACTTCATCCTGTTTTTCAAATTCTATCTGAAATTTTCCCACACTATATGCATCATTTATCGCATATTTTTGAGGATTAGCTGTAAACATTTCAAATTGCAAGCCCTCAACACCCAATAACGATGCCTTTCGATCATTGACAATAATCTGCGATTTATACACAAAGAAACCTTCATCAGAAATGAACTGATTTTTTTCTGTATATTCAACCTCATTTACAATGTCAATCAAATCAAACTCGGGCACATCAGAAGCGTACTGAAAAAGATCAGATGTCAAAAATGTTCTAACTTTTAAATTTGCCATATCTTAGTCCAGCACCACGGTAAAAATGCACAAAAAAGTTTCAGAGCCAAAGCCGTCTCTCATAATTTTTCCAACATAAAAAACTCTCTTTCCAGGGCTTGTTGGATCATCATCAGTAAATTCTCCAAAGTCAACTACAGAAAGCTTCTGAATACCTCCCAAGTCTTGCTCAAAAAACTGAACTATTATGTTATTTGCTCTGGAAGATTCTGTGAACTCGAAGTCAATGTTGGGCTTTCCTTTTAGAGACTTTAGTAAATCATCAATTGATATTATTTCTCTTTCGTTAAGTTTTGGATAATTTGCTAACGGCACCCCTTCTGTGGCACCCGGGAGAGGCACATTAACAGGAGGCAAATACTTGAAATTTGGAAAATCTGCAAACCTTCTATCAGAGAAAATGCTAGGTATTTGCTCTAAGTGGCAGCTACCGATACCTTTTTCAGCTCGAAAATAGTTTGTTGAGTCTTTGATATTGAAAGTGCCAGTCAGGGGTGCAATTTTTACTTGTTGATAAAAAGAAAATTCGTCAATGGTTTTTATTATTCTTTGATCTGTCAAGTTTTTGGTAATGCCATCTAGTACTCTTGGAAGTGCTACAGACAAATCACTGCCGCTTATAATATTTGGATGTGTCATAATCCCAGTATTTACTGACCCTGAGACTAGCGCTCCTCCTGCTATGTCAAAATCTTGTGTTCTAAATGGACGCAAGGAGAAGCCAGCTTCGAGCTCGGGTATGATGACGTCTTGGAATCTATCGTGTGCTTCAAAGAACACTCTATCAGATGCATCTTCCGCAAGATCAGGATTTTTTTGACTTCCCGAGGACTCATAAAATGTATGCATGTCTGTGAAGGTGGCAAAATGAATTTGCATTTCACCAGTGCCAGCTTGTCGCTTGCCCTCATGAGTTATTACAAAGTCTATCGACCTTTCTTTGTTGTTTAGAATTCCTGCCATTACACTATCTAATTATCAGAATATTTTAGTTAAAAATGACCATTGAGAGAATGCTATGAAGCACTTGCACTCAAAACATTGTGTATTATAGAAGTATTAACTCCAGTCACTGTTGTATAATTTAGCTCATATGCACCCATATCATTTGGTTTGGCACTGCTACTAACATTCATTACTTTATGTGGGTAAACCCAGGTTAAAGATCCGCTTGTAAAATCCACAGTTCTTGTAGACCCAACTGCTGCGCCCAGACAAGGTGAGTCTTCACTTAGCTTCAAAGATCCGACGACAAGAAGAGGATCGGCTTCAAGGTCGCCAGTTCCAGGTCCTCCGGAATAGTTTGTTGGTGAATTTTCACCTTTGTGATCATAAGTTCCTGTCACGCAATTATAAGAATGTGTGCCATTCGTAGAAATGGCGGCAATAGTGCAAGAAGCAGAA
>MDTE01091669.1_pt1 | contig 17110 bp, 14 predicted proteins | sample 811231 | NCBI WGS metagenome assembly MDTE01 (sample SAMN05326651, study PRJNA326480) | marine metagenome | isolation source: seawater | place: Indian Ocean: Red Sea | collected 2010
ATTATATTATCTATTTGTGTATTCTATACAATTAACACTTATTCACAGTGCGTTGTTATAGTGGACACTTCTAATCTACAGCATGTTATTTGCCCAAACGGAGGATCTAATGGAGGAGCAAATATTTCTCAGACAGGATATCAAAATTTTGCTTGGCATAATGTAACAAATGGTCAAATATATGGAAATGGACCTGGAATCACATCTTTACAAAATCTAGATGCTGGAGCATATGTTATCACTGCTTCAAACCCTTACAATTCTACATGTCCTTCGGTTAGCTATTCTGATACTTTTGTTATATTAGAACCAACTGTAGATATTCAATTCTCTCCTACGCAAGCATGTCCAGGACTATGCAATGTTTCAGTAAATATAGATTTAATCTCACCAATTCCTCAAATTAACTATGGTTTTATTTTAGATAATGGACCGCAAAACTCTATAGGTAGTAATATAGCTAACCAATGCGGTGGTATTCATCAATATCAGATATTTGCTAGTGGAACTGGTTGTGGAGTTGAGACATTTGGAATAAGTCAGTTTGCACAGATGAACTTAGCTACTACTGTAGTAAACGCTACATGCTCTCAAACAGGATCTGCAACTGTTAATATCACTGGGGTAGGAGCCTCAGCTTTAAATTCATATTGTGCTTCTATTCCGCAATATACCAACTATTCTACTGTAAATTACGTTTATTTAAGCGGAGATAATAATTCAATAGTTAATAATACAATTAATCAATGTGATACATATGAAGATTATACAAATCAGTTTGCAGACGTTACTCCTGGAAATCAATATTCTATACAAGTTGATTTAGGAACATGTCATCCAACAGGAATTTCTCTAATCGATTTTGCAAATGTTTATGTAGATTGGAATATAGATGGTGATTTTGATGATTTAAATGAATTAATTGGACAGATCCCCCCTTCTCAAAGCCCATCCTCTCATATTTTAAATTTCACTGTTCCAATTGGAGCAATACCTGGTCAAGCTAGATTAAGAATAGTTGCACAAAACAATCAATATCAGCCTAACAATCAGGCCAATGCTTGTGATAATGGAACATCATGGTTTGGTGCAACTGAAGATTATACGATAAATATTAATGGATCTGTTGCTAATCCTGTTAGTTATTTATGGTCTAACGGACAGACTACTCAAACAGCTAGTAATTTATCTGCAGGTACATATTTAATTTCTATTACTGATGCTAATGGCTGTATAGCAGTAGATACCGCAATTGTTTCAGGTTCTGGAAATGTTTCTGTAGATGCAGGAAATAATCAAACAATTTGTTATGGAGGAACACCTTTGTCATTAAGTTCAAGTTCAAGTTCAATGTCTGGCACTTATCAATGGAATAACGCAAATCATTTTATTGATCCAAATGTTGCAAATCCTATTTTCAATAGTAATTTGTATACAACAACTACATACATTGTAACTTATACAGATTTAAATGGATGTATCGCATATGATAGCGTTACAGTTTTTGTTAACCCTCCTGTTTCTGTTTCGATAAGTGCTTTACCAAGCATTTCATGTATTGGTAATAATATACAGTTAACAGCAAATACATCAGTGCCAGTTATTCGTTACAGATTTCAATACAATGATGGTTCTGGATGGCAAAATATTACAACTAATACACCATGGGGTTGGGGAGTTTTAAATCCTGTAAATTTTAATAGTATAAATACAACTACTCAGTTTCGAGTTAGAGTAAGAGAAGATTGGGGGTGCGATCCAAGTTTATGGTCACCAATACTTACAGTGCCCATTAATAATGTTGCAACACCTCCAATAAGTCATAATTAAATAATTATTAATCAAAATGTTAAGGTCATGAAAACAAAACTAAAATTAAGGAAATTAAAAATACTGTTAGTAGCAATATTTTTAATTAATAGCCATTTATTATTGGCTCAAACAAACACATCGCCAACTCAGACAGTTTGTGCAGGTTCTTTAGCAGAACCTTATTTAATCAATCCTCCAACAACAGGATCCACTTATCAGTGGTCAATATCAGGAGGTGGAGTTATAAATCCTGGAACAACTTCTGACAATATTACTGTTGATTGGGGAGTGAGTCCTGGAACATACACTATCACTGTTATAGAGACTGATGCTAATGGATGTCTAGGATCTCCTGTAACGGTAGATGTTACTGTTAACCCACTTCCAACAGCCACTACCGCTTCCAATCAAACTGCTTGTTTTGGAAGTTCTATTCCTGATTTAGTAGCTATTGGATCAAATGTTACATGGTATTCAGATGCTGCTTTAACTACAGTTGTTGGAACAGGTAATAATCTTGCTACTGGTCAAACTGCTGCAGGGGTATATACATATTATGCAACAAATACTGATGTTAATGGTTGTGAGAGCTCAGCAATTTCTGTTACTCTTACAATCAATTCATTTACTACTATTCCAACCGCTTCCAATCAAACTGCTTGTTTTGGAAGTTCTATTCCTGATTTATCAGCTTCAGGAATTGGAACATCATTTACTTGGTATTCAGATGCAGGATTAACTGTAGTAGCCGGAACAGGATCTCCTTTCTCTACTGGACAGACTGCAGTCGGAATATATACTTACTATGTAACAGAGTCTCAAAATGGCTGCGAAAGCCCTGCTGCTACTGTAGTATTAGAAATTTATTCAATACCTAATACAGGACCAATTAATCACTGGTAGAGCAAATGAAGATTAGAATAATAGCTTTAATAATTTTTAGTATTGTAGTAACAAAGGTTACTGCTCAGAATACAATTCATCTTTGCGTTGGAAGTGTAGATAATAATTTTTCTGTACCATATACTTCTGGATCGACATATCAGTGGCAAATAAAATCAAATTCATCTATCGCTTCAATTACATCAGGAAACGGAACCGAACATATTTTAATTGACCTTAACAATATCGGGATGTTTAAATTGATTGTTGAAGAGATAGATGTTAATGGGTGCTCAGGATTCGATAGTATATGGGTGCAAATTCATGATTTGCCATATCCTAAAATTTCTGCTTTAGGACCTACTTCTTTCTGTCAAGGAGACCATGTTATGCTACAATTAGATTCAATTTATGCACAGATAATTTGGAATAATGGAGTAAATACATCAACTATCTATGCAGATTCAAGTGCAGATTATTTTGTTACAGTAACAGATTTAAATGGATGTAGTAATTCAAGTAATTTAATTTCAGTTGATGTTCATCCAAATCCAGTGGCTATTTTTAATTCAACAGGAAAATGTTTTAGAGAATCTACATTATTTACTGACATTTCAACCATTGCATATGACAGTATTATAGAAAGAATATGGAATATAAATGATTCATATATAGATTCAGGGATTTCAGTTGCTTATACATTTAATAATATAGGTGATTTTCAAAACTCTTTGTTGGTAATTTCTGATTTTGGATGTAGGGATTCTGTTACTAGCTCTATTACTATTCATCCAAAGCCAATAGCTGACTTTAGTTATTCTCCTGCATCTATTTCTATTATAGATTCTGTAGTAACATTTATAAATAAAAGTTCTTTAAGCAGTAGTTTCTTTTGGAATTTTGGAGATTCATCATTTAGCATTAATGAAAATCCTATACATATATATAAGGATCCTGGAGTATATAATGTTTTGTTAGAAGCTACAGACAGTAATTTGTGTATTGATTCTGTAAGCCAAAAGCTCGTTGTTTTTTATGATTTTATTCTATATATACCAAATTCATTTACTCCAAATGGAGATAATCAAAATGATTTATTTGGACCTTTAGGAGTTAGAATGGAAAAATATACTTCATATGAGTTTATTATTTTTGATAGATGGGGAAATAAGATATTTGAAACTAATAATTTTAACGATTTTTGGAGCGGTGACAATTTACCTTCAGGCAATTACGCATGGACTATAAGAATTATTGACGAAGTTGGAGCAATTCATAGAAGAACAGGTTCCGTTCTTCTAATAAAATAAACTTTATCCTTATCTTAAATCAATAATTTCAATATTTGGGTAGTCTTCTTTTGTAAAGATAAAATTAAATTGGTTTTTTGGATTTTCTTCCTTAGTAATATTAAGAATAAGCTGATCCTGATTTTTTAAAAAAATTACTAATTGATATGGATCTAATGTTTTGATCTTATATATATATCGTATCTTTTTCACTTGATTAATTTCAAAAAGAGGTAAGCTTCCTATTTCAGATAATATAGAAATATCAATTGCTTGTAAATCAGGATTCTTGTTAGAATAATTTTTTACAATTTCATTTTCAGAGTAAGATAGCTTTTCTAGAATATTAAAAGGATTAGATTTTTCATCTGAATCTGTAATTAATACCTCATTGATTTCTTTGTTATATGTCCAAAGCGATTCACTATCACAAAATATATGGAATTCAGATGAATGACTTGGCACCCCCTTTAGCTCTATCCAATAATTATTTTCCTTTATTGCTCCCTTTATAGTCCCAATTTGATTTACTCTCCTTTTCTTTAATTCTTCTTCACCATATATAGCAATTAGCTCTTCAGGCATATTATTTAGATCTGTATATGCTTGTATATTAATTTTAAAATTTATTCCTTTTGTTTTAATTTGATTAATCAGATGGCTAATCCCACTATCTTGAGCAAAAGTTGTCGTTATAAAGAAAATCATAATGAATGATAAAATTCTATTCATTATTTAAATTATTTAACAATTCAATTAATGCATTTTCATCTCTTATCAAAACCTGCCTAGCTTTACTTCCTTCAAAAGGACCAACAACTCCCGCTGCTTCTAGCTGATCAATTATTCTCCCCGCTCTATTGTATCCTAATTTAAGCCTTCTTTGTATTAATGATGTTGACCCAGATTGATGCTGAACAACCAATCTTGCTGCGTCTTCAAATAAAGCGTCTTTATCACTTAAATCTCCCTTGCCGCCAACCGCATCTGCATCTCCAATGAATTCAGGTAATATGTGTGCATCTGGATATGCTCTTTGAGAGCCAATATACTCACATATAGCCTCTACTTCAGGAGTGTCAACAAATGCACACTGTAACCTTACCAATTCACTACCATTTGATATAAGCATATCCCCCATGCCTATTAATTGATCAGCTCCACCAGTATCTAGAATAGTTCTTGAATCAATTTTAGAGGTCACTCTAAAAGCTACTCGAGCTGGAAAGTTAGCTTTTATCAATCCTGTTATTACATTAACTGAAGGTCTTTGCGTGGCAACTATAAGATGTATACCGACAGCTCGAGCTAATTGAGCCAGCCTTGCAATAGGAGTTTCAATCTCTTTTCCTGCAGTCATTATTAAATCAGCAAATTCATCTATTACAACTACAATGTAAGGTAGGTATTTATGTCCTTTATTTGGATTTAATCTTCTTGAAATAAATTTTTTATTATACTCTATTACGTTTCTACAATTTGCAATTTTACATAAATCGTACCTTTGATCCATTTCAATACAAAGAGAATTTATAGTATTAACTACTTTTTTTGTATCAGTAATTATTGCATCTTCTGCATCTGGTAGTTTGGCTAAATAATGCCTTTCAATTTTATTAAACAAGGTAAGCTCAACTTTTTTTGGATCAATTAAAACAAATTTGATTTGAGATGGATGTTTTTTATATAGTAAAGAGACTAGTATGGCATTTAAGCCAACTGATTTTCCTTGACCCGTTGCTCCCGCCATTAAAAGGTGTGGCATTTTAGCTAAATCTACTACAAGAGTTTCATTTGATATTGTTTTTCCAAAGGCAATAGGAAGAGCCATGTCACTATTTTGAAATCTCTCAGACGAGATAACATCTAACATAGAAACAATATTTTTACTTTTATTCGGAACCTCTATTCCTATCGTTCCTTTACCTGGTATCGGAGCAATAATCCTAATTCCCTCCGCTGCTAGACTAAGCGCAATATCATCTTCTAGATTTTTAATTTTTGATATTCTTACTCCTGCTTCTGGAACTATTTCATACAAGGTTATAGTTGGCCCTACTGTTGCTGTAACTGATGTTATTCCTATTTTGTAGTTAGCTAGAGTGTCTACAATAAGATTTTTATTATTTTCTAACTCATCATTATCAATCTTTATCTCTCCTTCTCCGTAATCTTTAAGGATGTCTATTTTCGGCATTTGATAAGTTGATAATTCTTTTGTTGGATCATAATCCCCTAGTTCTTTTAGTTTCTTTTCTATTTCTTCTTCTGATAATTTTTCTTCTCGACTACCCTTTTTAATTTCAATGTTTATATCTTCATTATCTGTCTCACTAGAACTATCTTTTACTACTACTACTTCTTCTTCTTCTTCTTCTTTCCCTTTTTTTAATTCAACACTCTCTACTGAATTAGATTCTATATTTTTAGATAATGATTCCTCATTTTTCTCTTTTACGTTATCAATTTTATTATTTACAAACGTTTCCTTAATTTTTGAATATAATTTTTTCAGACTTAGTTTAAAGCTGATTATTATATATAAAATTATTATAGTTGATATTAGTAATGTGGTCCCTATCTTTCCTATTAGATCAATAAGAAATTGGCTTGTGAATACCCCTATACCTCCAGAAATTAAGCTAATTCCTGTTAAATGATACAATGTTACTGGAATTAATATAAGTAGTAACAATATATTAAATAGTAATTTTCTTATCGATAACCACTTTACATTTAATATTCTAATTCCGCAAATTAAGCTAAAGAAAGGAATTAAGAATGCTGTAATGCCAAACCAAACATGCACAAATTGATATGCTAATATAGCTCCTAATTTTCCAAGCATATTGTTAATTTGTATATTCTTGTTTAAGATTATTTCGAACCAACTTTGATTGTTTATTTTATCATAATCAGAAGATCCTTCAAAAAAGTATGAGCTAAAAGCAATAAAAATCGAGATAGAAAAGAGCACTAATATTCCCCCAAAGATTTTCTTATTATCTTCGTTTTTAAAGAATGCTGTAATTTTATTGATAGAAATCTTTTTTCTTTTTCCTACTTTTAGTTTTTTCTTCATCTTTTCAAAGATACAAATATCGATTTGTCTTAAATTCAGATCTCTTTCATGATATCATCAGTAGATTGTTAATAATTCACTAGTCAAATAGATAAAAATAATTATAAACTCTTAAATTTTTTTAGAACTTTATCTAACTATTTTATTTGATTATCATGCAACTAAATATAACAAGCGAGACTAGTAAATTAGAAGTGGTAATTTTAGGTATTGCTGATGATTTTGGAGGCACTCCTTCTGCTATGGATTGCTATGATCCTAAATCTAGAGAAAATGTTATTAATAATACTTTTCCGTCACAAAAAGATTTAATTAATCAAGTTGCAAATCTTCACCAAGTACTAGTAAAATATGATGTTAATGTGATAAGGCCTGAAAATATCAAATCAGTAAATCAAATCTTTTCAAGAGATATTGCAGTTGTGATTGAAGATAGGATATTTTTACCAAACATTATTAAAGATAGGCATAAAGAATTAGATGGAATAAGTTCTTTCTTAAAACAAATTCCATCAGAAAAGATTTTGAGAATGCCTAAATCTACTAGATTAGAAGGAGGCGATGTGGTTCTTTGGAAAGATTATATTTTTATTGGATATTCTGAAGAAGTAGAATTTGAACAGTATAAGGTTTCAAGAACAAATTTTGCTGCTATAAAATATATACAGGAACATTTTCCAAAGAAAAAAGTTATAAAATTAGAATTAAATAAATCAGATATAGAATCTAAAAATAATGCGTTACATTTAGATTGTTGCTTTCAGCCAATTGGCAATAATCATGCAATTTTATGTCAAGATGGATTTAAAAATAAAAAAGATGTCAATTTTCTATTAAACCTTTTCGGAAGAGAGAATATTATAGAGGTAAATTCTGCAGAAATGAACCATATGCACTGTAATTTATTTTCTATAAATTCAAATGTAATTATTTCTGAAAAAAATTTTACAAATTTAAATAGTCAATTAAGAGAAATTGGGTTTGTAGTTGAAGAGGTTCCTTATAATGAAGTAGGTAAAATGGGAGGATTGTTTCGCTGCTCCACAATGCCAATTAAAAGAAGAAGATGAGCCTGCAATCAACACATAATATCTTAATGGTTAGACCAAACAATTTTTGCTTTAATCACCAAACAGCAATAAATAATTATTATCAAAACAATCCAAAGAAATTTGATGATAAGATTAAGTTTAAGGCATTAGAAGAGTTTGATTTACTTGTTTATAAACTTAGATCATCTGATATTAATGTATATTTATTTGAAGACAATAGCCTTCACACTCCTGATTCCTTGTTTCCAAATAATTGGGTAAGTACACACGAAGATGGTACAATTTATTTATACCCAATGTTTGCTGAAAATAGAAGACTTGAGAGGTCTGATAGTATAATCGATTCATTGAAGAATTCTTTCTATGTAAAAGAAGTCATTGATCGTTCAAAATACCATGAAGAGTTAGGCTTGTTTTTAGAAGGAACCGGAAGCATGGTATTAGATAGAATAAATAAGATTTCTTATGTGGCAATTTCAGAAAGAACTCATTATGATTTAGCATCAGAATGGTGTAAAATAATGGATTATTCGCTGATCCCATTTCATTCTTTTCAGACTGTTAATGGAAGAAAGAAGCCAATATATCATACAAATGTAATGATGTCAATTGGCACAGATATAGCCATCGTTTACTTAGATTCTATAGTTGATGAATCTGAGAGGATAATAGTCGTTGATTCTTTAGAATCGACAAACAAACATATTATTAATATTTCTGAGGAGCAATGCAATAGGTTTGCTGGAAATGTTTTAGAGGTAATGGGTCAGCAGCGATACTTGCTAATGTCTACAAACGCGTATGAAAGTTTTAATGATCATCAATTAAGTCAAATCAGCCCAAATAATCGGATAATTCATTCTCCTGTTAATACAATTGAACAAATTGGTGGCGGTGGAGTGCGATGCATGATGGCTGAATTATTTTTACCTGATAAATTATGATTGATAGTATTTTATATAAATCTATAGAAAATTGTATTGCCAGTTTCTATTCTGAAAAACAAATTCCTATACAACTTCAAAAGACCCGTAAAGAATTTATAGGAGATATCACTATTGTAACATTTCCTTTAACAAAATATTCTAAGAAAACACCTGAAGATACATCACAAGAGATAGGTAATTTCTTGTTAAATCAAGTAGATGAATTTTCTAACTTTAATATTATAAAGGGATTTTTGAATATAGAGATACACTCAAAATATTGGACAAAACAATTTAATACATTATTTTACAAAGAAAAGTTTGGATTCAATAAACTTGATTCTCAGAATAATTTTGTTTTAGAATTTTCTTCTCCAAATACAAATAAGCCATTGCACTTAGGTCATATAAGAAATAATCTCTTAGGACAATCAATCTATAAAATAATTGAGGCTAGCGGTGTAAAGGTTAATAAAGTTCAGATAATTAATGATAGAGGAATTCATATCTGCAAATCTATGGTTGCATGGCAGGATTATGGGAATAATGAAACTCCAAATAGTAGCGGAATAAAAGGAGATTCCCTTGTAGGTAAATATTATATAAAATTTAATGAAGTATATCAAAAACAAATAGATGCTTTGATAAAAGAAGGAATGGATGATGATAAAGCAGAAAAGAATGCTCCAATATTATTAAAAGCACAAGAAATGTTGCTGAAATGGGAAGCAAAGGATGAAGATATAATTGACTTATGGAAGAAGTTAAATGGTTGGGTTTATGAAGGTTTTGATTCTACATATGAAAGACTTGGGATAGATTTTCATAAAAATTATTATGAAAGTGAAACCTATATTTTAGGTAAGAAAATTGTTTTAGAGGGTTTAGAAAAAGGAATTTTCTTTAAGAAAGAAGATGGCTCTATTTGGATAGATTTAACAGATGAAGGTTTTGATGAGAAGCTTCTTTTAAGATCAGATGGTACAGCTGTGTATATGACACAAGATATAGGTACTGCAATTGAAAGATGTAAAGATTTTAATTCATCTAAAATGATATATGTTGTTGGTAACGAGCAGATTTACCATTTTCAAATACTATTTCTTATTTTAAAAAAACTTGGATATGCATGGGCTAAGGATTGTTATCACCTTTCTTATGGAATGGTAGATCTTCCAGAAGGAAGAATGAAATCTAGAGAAGGGACTGTTGTAGATGCTGATGATTTAATGCAAGAAATGCATGATTCTGCAAAATCAATTAGTGAAGAGCTTGGGAAACTCAAAGACCTCAATAATATCGAAATCAAAGAGTTGTATGAAAAAATTGGCTTAGGAGCACTTAAATATTTTATCCTTAAAGTAGATCCAAAAAAGAAGATGCTTTTTGATCCAAAAGAATCAATCGATTTTAATGGAAATACAGGCCCCTTTATTCAATATACCTATGTAAGGATTCAATCAGTTTTAAACAGGTATAAAAAAACTATAAAATTAGATCAAATCCATGAGATAAATATTAAAGAAAAAAATTTAATAAAATGTATTATGGAATACCCACTTGTTATTAAACAGGCTGCAGCTTCTTATAATCCTTCTTTAGTTGCTAATTACGTATATGATCTTGTTAAAAAATATAACAATTTTTATCAAAGCAATCAAATTATCGATTCTAAATCAGACTCTATCACTAATTTTCGACTATGTCTTTCTAAGAAAGTTGGAGATGTTATTGGTTCTGCAATGGATTTATTAGGAATTGAAATGCCAAGTAGAATGTAGTTTTAACTAAATTCTTTATCTAGTCTTTTACGTAAGCTTTCTAAAGAGCAATTTTCAGCCAATACATCAGATTTAACAAAACATATATTTCCAGTTTGTTCGGATACTACAATAATAATTGCATCTGAATCTTCAGCAAGCCCAGCTGCAGCTCTATGCCTCATTCCTAAGTAGCCTGGAAAATCATCATTATTTGTAATAGGAAGCACACATCTTGCAGCAATAATCCTGTTATCTTTTATTATCACTGCACCATCATGTAATGGGCTATTTTTGTAAAAAATACTTTCTAATGTTGCAACAGAAATTTTAGCATTCATTTCTACTCCAGTTTCTACAAATGCGTCCAAACTATTAGTTAGCTCAAGTACAATTATTGCTCCTGTTTTTGATAAAGACAAGTTCTTGCAAGATTTCATTATAACATCTAAAGCTAACTTTGTTTTATTTTCCTTAATAAGATTGAAGTCAAAAATCCCTTTATTTTTAATTATCCTAGCTCTCCCAATCATAATTAGGAATTTTCTTAATTCTTGTTGAAAAACTATAGCTAGAATAATAACCCCAACTCCAATAAATTGACCTAATATTTCACTAAGCAACTGCAGTTGGAAGGTCTTTACTAGCTGCCAGATTAGATAAATAGAAGCAAGTCCAATAAAGATATTTATAGCTACTGTCCCTCTTACTAATTTATATAATTGATACAAAAGAAAAGCAACCAATAAAATATCAAGAGCATCTAGCCATGAAACTTTTAAAAATTCAAAAATTCCTTTTGAAAAAAGATAGAATAAAAATATACAAGCAGTTGAGATAGATCCAGAAATAACCATTCGGTATCTTAACCTTTGCCTTGTATTTATTTGCATTAACACCCAGTGGCATATAGCAAATAATATAATAAATGCTAGTAGGTATAATAAAATGGTAACTATATAACTCACAATTAGATTTTAGATACTCAGAGGTTATTTTTTGCTAAATTAAGAATTTTAATACACTCTTTTGCTTCAAGAACATCATGAACACGCAAAATATTAGCTCCGTTTTTTATTGCAATAGAATGAGCTATACTGGTTCCATTTAAAGAATTTGTTGCAGAAGTTTCAAGAGGCTTATAAATCATCGATTTTCTTGATAAACCTACTAGTATTGGACTATCAAGAATTCTTAAATCATTTAGATTATTTAAAATTTTATAGTTATGATTTACTGTTTTCCCAAATCCAAATCCTGGATCAATAATAATGTTCTTTGCTCCTAACTTTTTTAATTTTCTCAATTTTCTTTTTAAAAAACCAGTTATTTGCTCCATGACGTTCTCATACTGAGGGTTATTTTGCATATTTTCTGGCACACCTTGCATGTGCATTATTACATACGGAACTTGAAGATTTGCAATAGTTTCAAACATATATTTGTCTAGAGATCCGGATGAAATGTCATTAATCATATCTGCTCCATTATTTATACTATCTCTAGCAACTGAAGATCTAAAAGTATCTATTGATATAACAACTTTACTAAAAGAATTTCGTATTAGCTTAACCGCTGGTAAGATAATATCTCTTTCTTTAGCTTCATCTATAGGTATTGAGCCTGGTTTTGAGGAGTGAGCCCCTATATCTATAATTTCAGCCCCCTCATTAATCATTCTCTGACATTGATTTAATATCTCCTTCTGAGATCTATATTTGCCCCCATCATAAAAAGAATTTGTTGATAAATTTAAAATCCCCATTATTTTTGGTGTTGAAAAATCTATAATATTGTTTCTAAATTGAATGATATTGGTAGAAGTAAAAGAAGTATATTTCGGCATTATATTTTAAAATAAGTTGCTAATGAATCAAACGCTCAATGAATATAGTTCAATAATAAAAAAATGTGAGGATATTTTTGTAAAAAAATTAAAAGATTACGGAACTGCATGGAGAATACTTAGAATAAGCTCATTAACAGATCAGATTTTTATTAAGGCTCAAAGAATCAGAAATATTGATCAGAAAGGAGTACAAAAGGTAGAAGAGGGTATTGTAAATGAGTTTATAGGGATAGTAAATTATGCTATTATAGGTATCATTCAGTTAGATTTAGGTGTTGCTGAACAATCTGAAGATTTGGATCACATCGTAGCTGTAGATTTATTTAATAAATCAGCAAAGCGAGCAGAGAAATTGATGCTTGCAAAGAATCATGATTATGGAGAGGCTTGGAGAGATATGCGTGTTAGCTCATTAACTGATTTAATATTACAGAAATTATTGCGAGTAAAGCAAATTGAAGATAATGATGGAGAAACTTTAATTTCTGAAGGAATTGACGCAAATTATCTTGACATGATTAATTATGCAGTTTTCGCATTAATCAAACTAAAACAGTATTAGAATGAATTTCAATAATAAAAATTTACATTTATATATTCGTTTATTTATCTCTGGATTATTTTTACTTTCCGCTTTTGCAAAATTATACCCTACACCTATTTATGGTATAACTAAGGTTTTTGAGGAAGGACAACTTATCCCTATGGGTTTTAGCGAGACCCTTGCCCCATATATCTCTCGATTTATTATTTCTGTAGAGCTTTTCATTGGACTAGCTATTCTACAGAATAATTATCTTAAGAGGTTAATTATTCCGGTTTCAATTTTTTTACTTTCTATATTTAGTATTCATCTTTTAATAGAAATTGTTTCAGGAAATTCTGAGAATTGTGGATGTTTTGGAGATTTAATCCCTATGACACCTATTCAAGCTCTTTTAAAAAATATAGTTACAATTTTTATTCTAATATACTTGTACAAGATTGTAGATAATAATAAATCCGAAAAGTTTTCTAGTTTAACTATTCAGTTATTAACCCTATTATTATTAGTTTTCGCATTCATACCCCCAATTAAACAATCAAAAAATTCTGAAGGGTCATTCATTTCATATGTGAATAATGCCGAATTTCGAGATTTAAATGATACTAAGATTTTATGTTTCTTTGATGCTGGTTGCGATCATTGCATGGAAGCTGCAAGATCACTTAATTTACTCTCAGATTCTTTAGATAACTTCCCAAATGTTTATATTATTTTTTCAGATACTGAAGAAAGTAAGATTCCAGATTTCTTTGATTTTGTTGAGGGCAATTTTCCTTATCAAGTAATACCTTTTGCAGATTATGATACTGAAGAAATAGACAGTTACATGGAAATACTATTTCCAAATTATGACAATCCAGTAATAATACTTTATGATGGAGAAAAACAAATTAGATTATTTGATGGAGTAGGTAAAAATGAATTTGCATTAGAAGAGTTAAGGTCTCTTCTTGAAAAAAAATAAAAAATGTTCAGGTATTCATTAAAAAAGATCAAATATAGTTTCTTTGTTTTATGGGGAGTTGTAACTATAGTTTTTTTATTATTCAATGTTCTGCCAGGAGATCCGGCTAGAATGATGCTTGATAAAAGAGAGGACGCAGAGCAATTGCAGGCTATTAAAAAGAAGTATGGGTTTGATAAATCAATAGCAGAGCAGTATTTTTTGTATCTTAATGATGTTTCTCCAATTTCTATTCATAACAACCAAATCAATACATTTACTTATCTAGAAAGTAAAAAATATAGATATACTAAGATTTTAGAATTTGAAACAAGAACGTTAGTTTTGAAATTCCCATTTCTTAGAAATTCTTTTGTTTCTGGACAAGATGTTGGGTCTATTATTTTGAAGACTTTTCCAAATACATTTATTCTTGCACTCACATCGATTTTAATTGCTTTAGCATTAGGGTTGATGTTAGGATTAATTTCAGCAGTATATAAAGATTCATTTCTTGATAAAGCAATTTTAAGTATTTCTGCAATAGGGATGTCTGTTCCATCTTTCTTTTCTGCAATCTTAATTGCTTGGATTTTTGGTTTTGTTCTGCAAAAGTATACTGGCTTAAATATGAGTGGTAGCTTGTATGAAGTAGATGATTATGGTAGAGGCGCTTACCTTGAGTTAAAAAATTTAATATTACCGGCCCTTACATTAGGTATTCGTCCATTAGCAGTTATTGCTCAATTATGCAGAAACTCTGTATTAGAAATAATGAAATTAGACTATGTAAGAACTGCAACTAGTAAGGGTTTAAAAAAAACAACGATTTTGTTTAGACATGTACTTCGCAATGCCTTAAACCCTGTTATAACTGTAATATCTGGTTGGTTTGCCTCTTTATTGGCTGGAGCTGTTTTTGTAGAGTATATATTTGGGTGGAATGGAATAGGAAAAGAAATAGTAGATGCTTTAAACAAGCTAGATTTACCTGTTGTAATGGGATCTGTGTTATTTATTGCATTTTTGTTTGTTTTAGTTAATATTTTAGTTGATCTAATGTATAGATTATTAGATCCTAGAGTTAATATTGAATAGCTATGAGAAAAAAAATTATTGTAGGAAATTGGAAAATGAATCTGAGTAAGAATGAAGCTTCAGATCTTGTTCAAGATATTCTAAATTCTCCTTTAGATATTGCAGAAGATATCGAAATTGTTTTTGCTCCTTCATTCTTATATCTTGATAAGATAGTTATCATGTGTAAGTCTTTCAAAGAATATTCAGTTGCAGCACAGAATTGTAGTAGCTCAAATAATGGAGCGTTTACTGGAGAGATTTCCTCTACCATGCTATCTTCAATTGATGTAAAGTATGTTATTTTGGGTCATTCTGAAAGACGTCAATATTTTGGAGAGAATAGTGAAGAATTATCAAAGAAAATTGAAAAAGCATTTCAGCAGAATTTAAAAGTAATATTCTGTTGCGGAGAGAGTATTGAAGAAAGAAATCAATCCGAACATTTTAATAAGATTAGTTCGCAGATTGAATCTACGCTTTTTAAGTTATCCAAAGACCAATTTCTAAATACTATAATTGCTTATGAACCTATATGGTCTATAGGAACTGGTCTTACAGCTACACCAAATCAGGCACAGGAGATGCACGCTCATATAAGAACTTTGATATCAGAAAGATATGATGAGTATACTGCTCAAAAAATCAGTATATTATATGGAGGAAGTTGTAATCCAAAAAATGCAAGTTCGCTATTTGAACAGAAAGATATTGATGGTGGGTTAATAGGAGGAGCTTCGCTTAATTCAAAAGACTTTAAAGCAATTATTAATTCTCTTTAATGACATATTTTGAATTAGATATTAGTTTAGAACAACCTAAGGAATTTTGCGATATAATTATTGCATTTCTTAATGAGATTAATTTTGAATCATATGAGTTAAAGGAGCGTGGGGTTAAAGCGTATATTCAAGATCAGAATTTTTCTCAGGATGATTTTGATGAATTTATAAAGAAAATATCCACAATAACAAACTTAGATTATGATTTGTCTGAAATACCGGATGTTAACTGGAATAAAGAATGGGAGAAAAATTTTTCCCCTGTTTATATAAACAAAGAATGTGTTGTTAGAGCTGATTTTCATAAGAAGATTGACAATATATCTTATGAAATTATTTTATCTCCAAAAATGTCTTTTGGAACAGGCCATCATCCTACTACATATTTAATGATAAATGAGATGTTTCGTTTAGATTTTAAGAAGAAATCAGTTTTTGACATGGGTTACGGTACAGGTATTTTATCTATTCTTTCTGCAAAATTTGGCGCTAAAAACGTTAGCGGTTCAGATATTAGTAATTATGCTTATCAGAATGCTTATGAAAATGCTAAATTAAATGATATCGATTCTATAGATTTTCAAAAAGGTGGCTTAGAGAATTTAGAGAAAAATAAATATGATATTATATTAGCTAATATCAATAAGAATATTTTGCTTGAACATCTTTTATCTTATAAAATAGCTCTAAGAGATACGGGATTAATTCTTTTAAGCGGTTTTCTTGATGAAGACAAAGAGGTTATTTTGAAAGCATCAGAAGAAAATGAGCTTACCTTAAAGTCATCCAGAAATATGAATAAATGGCAATTACTATGCTTAGAAAAATAAAATTAATTTTTTTAGTCTCTTCTTTAGCCTTAACAAACTCTGTTTTTGGCCAAAAAAGAATAAAATCTTTTTCAAGCGATTTCCCATCTTATATTTCTGAATTGGAAATTTTCATGACATCTTCCAGAAACCAGGAGTTAAAAGAAACTTTTCGTCATTTTAAAAATAAAGTAAAAGAAGAGAATTTTAATAAGAAACAGCAAGAGGAAATTATTATGATTTCTAACAAGATGCTTAAAAAAAGATTAAATCCTAATCCACATTTTAATCATTTCCTAA
>MDTE01074511.1_pt1 | contig 17109 bp, 14 predicted proteins | sample 811231 | NCBI WGS metagenome assembly MDTE01 (sample SAMN05326651, study PRJNA326480) | marine metagenome | isolation source: seawater | place: Indian Ocean: Red Sea | collected 2010
TCTCTGCTGAGGCAGCGCTACCGAGCAGCGGGAATGTCAATTCTGGCAATTTGGCCGCTCAAGGAGGTAATCAGGAAGTGGATGGAGGACAACCCCAAGACGCACCCGAGGTATGCGATGGGTCAGATAGTGAGGTCCGGCCAGCACCCATCAGCGATCAATGACACCTTGGCAAGAATCTCTCTGCTCGGATCGGGGGCGGAGGGAGGCAGCCCACCAGCAGGGCCTAGTGGGTTGGTATCTTGGTGGCAGGGCGCAACGTGACTACTTCATCATCAGCCTAGCATTGGCCGGAAGTCCAACTCTTCGCGGATCTTCCTCAAAGTACACTGCTCTGGCACATAGGGCTGAGGCGAACCACCAACCGATTACCAATCCGGAGAACGCCCCAGTAATCACTCTCACAGGATTGGTCGACTCGTAAGCGGTGAGAAGCTGGGTGAATCCATCGATACCCATGGGCATGAGACCCAAAGCGACGAGTATCAGCATGGCTGCCATTCTACGATCCTTGAGGTACAATGATTCTACTTTCTCGTCGGGGAAGACTGACAGGAAAGTATCTCGCACGGTCCATCTGTTCAACCCACGAAGACTGAATATTGCCGCCCCTATGGTTATGCCGAGAAAAATACCCACATCTCTAGTACAGACCGGCATCTGGTTACCGTTTATCTTCCACGAACGCTCATGTTTCTGATGACAGTTCAAATCACCAAAGGCGTAGACGAAAGCCCACAGCGGATTCAACTCCGACCAAGCGAATGTCCCGCCACGCACTGACTGGTCATGCCCCATTTTCGCATCTTCACCATGGTCTTGATTGCCCCAACTTCCTTCATTCATGTAATCGAATGTGTTCGCTCGGCCGGAGAGTTCTGGGACGGTTCCCTCCGGCATCAATAGTGGCGCAAGGAAACAGAGTAACAGGTACGCCCCCGCTACAGCGGCGATGTTTCTGGCCACTCTGTGCTCTCTGTCGCGGCTGACCAGACCATTGCGCAGGACCATGTAATTTCCACTACTGAATGGCATTTGATGTTAATCCCGACCACCCCCTGAACTCTTGAGCGATAACTTCGTCCGGTGATTGTGGCCGACTTAGGTGTGAGAGATGCCCTTTGGCTCGGAGTTGTGGTCGGCTCTATGGTCGCAGTCATGGCTTCATTCGTCGTCATCTTCCTCAGTGGTCTCGATGACCCGGATGTTCCTAAGGCCGTTCGTTCAGGCGCTGTTTCAGGCATAGCAGCCTCAGTAATCGTAACTACCTTCGCTTTACACCGGTTGAGGGAGCAGTCTACTTCTGGCAAGGATATGACATCCATCAGGGAGGCCGAGGTGAACAAAGTCAGGGCCATCCTCGCACAGATTGAGGATATGACTCCCGGGTCACAGGGCTTGGAATGGACCGTTGAGGAGCAGGTCCGGAGGGACAGAGGAGTTCTGGTCGTGGATCTGCATGGATTGGATGCTGCTTCATCCTCAGCACTCACCGAGCGACTTCTAGAACGCCGCTCTGACTTGGGCAGACTCAAACTGATTACCGGAAGAGGAGAAGTCACCGGCCTAGACTCGGCGGATCCTGGAATCAGGCCTGCTGTGCTACAGAGACTCAAGATTGGAGCCGCCGAAGCGGAGTGGCAGGTGATACACAAGTCCAGTTCAGTGATACTCAGACCAATGGGTAGGGCACCCACTCCCAGACAGTGGGTGACCCGCTTCGCTGTGTTCGTGATACCCATGACCGGTGCCATGACTCTAGCTTTCAGGGATTTGGCCGGTAGCAGTTTTGAGGAGCAGGGCATGATGTTCGGAGCGGCTGCAGGACTTCTGATGACTGGCCTATTATCGAGTTACAGGGATCGCTCATCCTAGGAGTAATCAGGAACTCCCTCGCAGCACGCCTCGACAACTCTCCGGCATCTCGGGCACTCCATGTGCTGCCTCATCGGAATCGCTGAGCCTGCATATCCGCATTGGCATCGGATATCCTCACAATAATCGACGTCCACGTTGAGCCCTGACATAGGAGGCACTAATCAGTTGCCTATGCTGGAGTCCAACCTCTCGAGTTCAGAGGATAGAAGTACGATTAACCAGTCGTGTAAGGCTTCGCTACCCATTTCAGATAGAGTCGAATTCAGGAAGGCTGCGATGAGCACCCTCTTGGCCTCGGAAGGGTCCAGACCTCTTGCTTGAAGATAGAACAGTTGATCCTCGTCTATCGGCCCGTTGGCAGTACCATGCCCACATCCGACCACTTCGTGCTCAAGGACCTCCAATTCGGGGATGGAGTCTGCCTCGGCATCATCTGATAGCAAGAGATTGTGGAAGATCTGTGCAGCATCCGCTCCCTTGGAACCATCCATCACCTTGAGCATCCCGGTCCCGACCGTTCTGCTGCCGCCCCCGCAGGCTGAATGCCACGAGAGTCTGCTGAAAGTCTCAGGCGCATCATGCAGAATCTCGACGTGATGATCGAGATGCATCGAGCCCGCTCCTAGAACTGAGCCTAGCACACGGACACTCCCGCCAATCTCTTTCAGGAGATATCTCAAATCAGCCTTGGTTCTGTCTGATCCGGAAGACACAGTCCCTGCTCGAACCTGAGCGTCTCTGCCAATGTCCATTGAATCCACTCTGAGCATAGTGCCTTGCCGCATGAGTCCAACTACGATGTCGTTCATGACGCTCCCAGTACCGATTTCCCCGGTCCTCAACAGACCGAACCAATCTCCTTCACCCCTCACCCTAGTAATCAGTTCGAGTTCACTCAGACTTCCGATATCCAGATTCAGGTGGACTGCAGAACTGCCTTCTCCGGTGTCTATATCAAGCAGTAGGGGCATGTCGGAATTGAATTTCGAATCCACCTTAAACTCCCATCCAGAGGTTACAGTCACTGCTCCTAAGAATGCAAGGGTCACAGGGTCGGAGTCGGGTAAGTCAACCAGTTTTGACTCAGTCCTCTCCAATGATACTCCCTCTGGAGCAGGACTGCCATCAAGTTTGGTAATTGAGACGGCAGCCGAGCCGACCTCAGGTACTTCGGATACATCTCCAGTCGGGTGAATCCTCCTCCAAGGGGTGTATCTCCAGAGGTGGTCAGACCTGTCGGGCTGTGGAAGTGATAGGTACTCGGAAGCGGATTGCAAAGGACCACCTCAGCCTATACTTCCTTCCATCTCGAGCGCCATCAGTTGATTCAACTCAACTGCATATTCCATGGGTAACTCTCGAGTGAATGGCTCAAAGAATCCGTTAACGATCATCGCCAGAGCCTCTTCCTCGGAATGGCCCCTGCTCATCAGGTAGAACAACTGGTCATCGCTGACCTTCGAGACACTGGCCTCGTGCTCGCACCTCGCAGTTGGGTTCGCGACTTCCATTGTTGGATAGGTATCCGAACGACTCTCCTCATCCAGAATGAGGGCATCGCACACCACATTGAGTTTGCAGTTCTCAGCCTTGGGAGATACCGTGACCTGGCCTCTGTAGGTGCCTCTGCCACCGTTCTTGCTAATGCTCTTGGACAGAATCTTACTGGTGGTGTTGGAAGCCAGATGGTGAATCTTGGCCCCTGCATCTTGGTGCTGCCCGTCTCCCGAATATGCTACTGAGATGACTTCCGCATGAGACCCCTCTCCCTTCAGTATCACAGCGGGGTACTTCATTGTCAGTTTGCTGCCGATGTTTCCATCGACCCACTCAATCTTTGCATTCTCATGTGCAATCCCCCTTTTGGTGACTAGGTTGTACACATTCGAACTCCAGTTCTGTACTGTAGAGTACCTGATGTGAGACCCGGGCAAGGCGATTAGCTCGACTACTGCAGAGTGCAGTGAGTCGGTAGTGTAACTAGGTGCGGTGCAGCCCTCGACATAGTGGATGCTGCTACCCTCATCGGCGATGATTAAGGTCCTCTCAAACTGCCCCATGTTCTTCGCATTGATTCTGAAATACGCTTGCACAGGCATTTCGACATGCACTCCCTTGGGCACGTAGATGAATGATCCACCAGACCAAACTGCGGTGTTGAGAGCGGAGAATTTGTTGTCGGTCAGAGGAACGACAGAGCAGAACCACTCCTTCACTAGGTCGGGATACTCCTTCAGTCCGCTGTCCATGTCGAGAAATATCACGCCTTGCTTCTCCAAGTCCTCACGGATGCTGTGGTACACAGCCTCAGACTCGTACTGGGCGGTAACGCCGGACAGCCACTTCTGCTCTGCCTCTGGTATGCCCAATCTGTCGAAGGTGTTACGAATCTCCTCGGGAACATCGTCCCAATCCTTCTCGGTTGCCTCAGACGAACGCAGATAATAGCAAATGGAGTCGAAGTCAATCTCGTTGAGAGCGCTTGTATTGCCCCAACCGGGCATTGGGCGCTCGACGAAGTGACGGTAGGCCTTGACACGAAGCTCAGTCATCCATTCCGGCTCTTCCTTGAGCTTGGAGATTTCTCTGACGACCTCCTCTGAGAGGCCGAAGTCGAATCTGATGGTCGAATTCTCAGTATCCTTCCATCCGGCCTTGTAGTCTCCGACCGCATCTCTGGCCTCTTGGTTGTCAGGCATCAGGCAACCTCCTCTGCGATGGCCTTGTTCTCGACCCAGTCGTATCCGTTCTCCTCGAGCTGGGTTGCAAGTTCTGGACCTCCTGAGGCTACTATCTTACCTCCGATTAGGACATGTACCACATCGGGCTTGACATGCTCTAGTATCCTTGAGTAGTGAGTGATGATTAGGGCACCCGAGTCGGTACCTCTCACTGCGGAATTCACTCCCGCGGCGACAGTCTTGATGCCGTCGATGTCCAACCCGCTGTCGGTCTCGTCCAGAATGGCCAATTTGGGCTTTAGCAACATCATCTGCAGAATCTCGAAACGCTTCTTCTCACCGCCGCTGAACCCGTCATTGACGTACCTTGAGAGGAAACTGCGCGGGATGTCCAACTTGTCCATGGCCTCGTTGAGTTCGTTCCTGAAGTCAGCACCCTTAGCAGCATCATCACCTCTGATGCTAGCCACCGACTTGCGCAGGAAGTTGCCGACCTGCAATCCCGGGACTGCTTGAGGATACTGGAAGGATAGGAACACTCCCTGTCTTGCGCGCTCCCACGGATCCTCATCTAGCAGGCTCTCGCCATTTAGCAGGACATCGCCCTGCTCGACCTCATAATCAGGATGCCCCATTATCACATTCGCAGCAGTTGTCTTGCCACTTCCGTTCCTCCCCATTATTGCATGGACCTCACCAGGTAGAATATTCAGATCTATGCCTTTGAGTATACTCGTCCCCTCAATTCCGACATGCAAGTCTACGATTTCCATCAAGGAATCTGGCTGATTGGACACGGCCGTCATGAACTGTTCCCGGAATCGAACCCTTTTGAATGTCTGCTTGTGTTTTTGGTCACCCTAAAATCACATCACCGCCTCGTCCTGTCTGTGGGCGATTTACGAGATACTCGAGAGCCGGCTTCGGATTTGCTTGAGGAAGCCTACAGGGCCCAGATTGAGGAGGCGGTCAGAAGGGAGTCCGAGAGGAGGATTCAGGAGTCGCATGACCCGGACGAGATAGCCCGATTGGAAGCACTATCGCTAGTCAGCCTCAGCAAGTCAGAGAGCCCTGATTTAGTCCCTGCACTGATGGCTAGACTCGGTCCAGTCAGAGCAGCATTGGACGGACACGGCGGGGGGCTTGTTGTGCATGATAGCAGTATCGAGAGCACGACAGTAGGAGAACGCCTCTCGCTGATTATTGACCTCGATGGAGCGTGCGTTTCGTGCGGAGCTGCACCTGGGACCTTGAAGGGAATCCAGGACGACCTCTTGATGGATCCGGAGGTGGTCGAAGTCAGATTCAACTCCGGCATGCTGGAGTGGTTCGATGATCTACAGCGCGAGTTCGTGCTAAAGCATGGAGGGGTTACTTTCGTCTAGCTGATGAGAGAGGCAAGAGCAGCCATAGATTCGCTCGCGAAGCCTAGCACAGTGACTTTCTCACCCTCGACCAGAGTCGCATGTTCACCGGCTGGCCCTGCTAGATCATAGGCACCGGCTTTGCCCCTCCAAGACTCGGTCTCCACAAGTTGTGCCAAGGCTTCGTGTGTCAGTTCACCGAACTCCACTAGGGCAGAATCAGTCCAGATGTCAGCAGTCCATCCTCCGTGCAGGACCTCGGCACCTTGCATCTTCGCCTCGGGAGGGTATAACAGGGCTGTAGATGACCAAACCCGGTGCCTAGCCCCAGAGAGTCCGAGCAGCATGCTGGCGGCAGATAGTTTGTCAACGGGTTTACCTAGGGCAATGAACGGATCATTCGGGTCCTCGACTAGCGTGTCGGAGACGATTACCAAATCGGGCCTCTCGCCGCTGATTGCAATCTCCTCGGCTGCAGACTCCGCTTTGGCAGCGCAAATCATCTCGACTTGACCACCTACTTGTGTTCCGCTTGAGGGGACGATTTCCTCCGAAGCCAGAGTTCTATAATGCAACTTGACTGACTCATCTATTAGATCGTTGAGAATCTCTCTTCTTCGCTCTGAGGCAGAAGCGAGCAGTATGTCCACCATACAGATCCCTCAGAGGACTATACGCTCATCGCAAACCGGACACATGGCCGAGGAATTGCCAAATGCGATTTCAAATCTGCTTGAGCAACTCGGACAGATGACTGGCATGTTCAATGGGAGAGGGGCAGGAACACCCTCTGGAACCCCGCCGCCCAACTCAGGAGTCTGCACAACAGGAGCAGGCAATTCAGGCTCAGCAGCAGGGACAACAATTTCCTCTACCAACTCTACCTCCTCACTCTCAACGTGTTGGACCTCAGCCACTACCTTGATGTCGTCCTCATCAACTACATCGACCACATCATCCTCTAGCATGACCATACCGGGTGCCACCCCTCTGCGTCTGCGGACCCATCTCAGACCTCTCGCGGAGAGGCTGACTAGGATGACTGTGCACAGAAGGAGTACGGTAATCGCGAAACCGCCGAGCAGGATGTTGAAGTTCTGCTCGTCTAATCCCAATTGGTGTCGCAATCTATCAAGAATCGAATCTCCGGTCCCACTGGGCCCATAATCGTCAATCACGGCTCTAATCTGCCAGCCACTTGCAGAGGTGTGGATGAAAAGAGTCTCACTGCTTGAGGGAGAGCGGCCAACTAGATACAGATTACCGATGCCTAGCCTATCAGAGATACCTAGCCAACCATCCTCCGGATTGATGATTCCATAATGCAACTGTGGGCCTGTCGAGCCGACGATATCGAACAGGATCTGGACACCTCTTTCAGTCTCGACCAACTCCATTGCTGCCATTCCTCTAGCAGGGTAAGTCGCGCTCAGGTTGTCTACTGCATTGAATGAAGAGTCGGCAATAATGGCTACCATCTCGGCATCCATGCCCTCGCCCTGCTTCCATGTGGAGACGATTCTCTCCTCACCATCAATCACATACACCTTCATCTTGGCTAGAGATACTTCGTCAGCCACAGACTTCCTGAATGTCCATGACGACTGCTCGATGAGACCGTGAGCGTACCACAATCCGTGCCTCTCTATTCCAGTTGAGTCGCTCCTAGTCGATTTGTACAGCAGATGGGCACCTTCATCGTCTCCGAATTCGACCTCCAGAGCACTGGTCTCGCCGGGAATAAGATCGATCTCATCGACTACATTAGGAGTCAGAGACCAGTCCGAGGACTTTGTCGGAGCATCTGCATAAAGAATGAATACACTTGTTTGGTCACCGAAAGATCCTCCCGTCATCATCTCCCGATGATATCCGGAAACCAGTATCTCGGAACCATCTACATCCATGTCTATTCCCCAATACTTACCGTCAGACAGTAATATGGGCTGCATCAGGTCTTGAATCGGAGTCATTTCGCAAGTCGCATCGATAGTGGAGTAGCTCAGAGTCTGTCTGAAGTATCCTGAGGAGTCAATGAATCTCCTCGTCCAAACTATGTGGGCCCATCCGTCTTCTGTGGCTGCGAACACTAGGTCGCCGGCCCACATCTCATCCAGCACATTGGTGCATGAGGTCAGCATCCTGTTGGAATTGAGACGATATAAGGAGAGGACTCCCTCCTTCTCCGCAATAACCAATCCCTCGTCTTCTAAATCTATGACTCTCACAGGAACCTCGCCAGTCCCGAATCCGATTGCGCGTGAGCCAGCCAGAGTCGATTCGTCAACAAGTATTGTCGATTCGACTTGATTGTTATTCCAATCGAGGTCAGCCAAGCCAGAGCCAGCCACCGTCACTCGAATTCTGACAGGCCCAGAATCATTGACTCGATGAGCGAAGGAGATTTGAGACGCGCCTTGACCCATTACCAGTGGTATGGCAGTTGAGGATACGAGCTCCCAGCCAATTCCATTGTGGACCTCGAGCGACGCCTCAACGCTATCCGCATCCGTGGATCCTAGATTGTCCACTCTAGCCGTTATCAGGAACTGCTCGTCGGGCCGAGGTATAGGGGGCTCAGTTCTGACGGCCCCATCTCTGAATGCGAGATCAATGCCCTGTGGGCGTTGAATCACGGGGAAAGTGACTGATTGATCGTTGTCGGTCTCATCCAATTCTTCAATTTCGTTGGACGGGTCAAGAGAGACCATCAGGACCTTATCGCCGATAGTGGTAGGATTCCAGTACAGCACCACCTCGACTATATCGCCACTGTCGATGCTAGGCAGGACCATCTCGTCCTTGCGAGAACCATCTTCATACAGTGAGATTGCCAAGTTGGACGCAGCCATGTCACCGTCGTTACGAATCTCAGTTCTGACTTCTAGGAAGGTGTTGACGTACGTCTCACTGATTGGAGTACCATATTCCTCGACTGAAAGCCCTGTCCGGAACACTAGATTTGGAGCAGGAGGGTCGTTGTCGACTTCTACGACTCGCTTGACCTCATCCGAGTATATCCCATCGCCACTAATCATCCTGACTGAGATACGATAGAATCCATCATCGAAATCCTCGGTGTTCCATGTTACAGACCAGTCTCCATCAGAACTGCCGCTGCCACCAAAGGTCTGAGCAGTTTCCCATGACTCAGTCCCTATTCTCCATTGAACAGAGCCACCATTCACCGACTCCCATGTGCCGAACACGTTCACATTTCCTGAAACTGCCGTCTGCCCGCTGGGTCCACCCATGGTCACGGCTACAAGCCCGACCTCGTGCTTCTGCTCGGCCACTTCGCTCCACTGCCCGAACTCGTTTTTTGCTTGAGCCTCTATGATGATCTCAATGACCTCAATCTCATCCTCTGTGAACTCGGGCAGCGTGAATGGAGTCGTCCAATTGGATGTTCCTTGAGCGACGTGCCAGTCGACGAGGACGACTTCCTGTTTAGGCTCGCCCTCAGGTCTGTGCGAGTAAGAAACCCTGACTGATACTTCCTCGATACTACCGTTGGTATCCTTATCTTCGTCGATGTGTCCTCTGGCACTGTAGGTCTCCCCCTCTACCAGCCAAGCATCCTCTTCAGGACTCTCCATCACCACCCATTCTCCCGAGCCTGTTGGAGGGGGTTCCGTGCCGTTGCCCGGATCCGGTGGGTCAACCTCACCTCCGAGCATGGCATTCAGAATCATGTTCCCATCGATGATTCCGAAGCCGTAGTCCTCATTCCATCTATCACTGATGCCGGGAAGGGAGGCCTGACCTCTAGTCTCAGAGTTGTTCTGTAGTAGGTCCTTGATTTCTTGAGGGTCTAACCCATCGTCAATCTGTATCATCACTGCGACAAATCCTGCCACTGCAGGGCATGACATGCTAGTACCAGTCATTTGGGTATAACTGTCCTCGGCAAGGGGCTTGGGAGCTCCGGGAATGGAACTGGTTGAAGCGGCGTGCTGCGCCGACATTATGTTTGATCCCGGTGCAACAACAGTTGGCTTGAGTTCTTCCCACTCATTGTCATCGCCATCATCTTCCCTAGGGCCGGAGTTAGAATAGGAAGCTATCAGATCATCACTCCTCTGGATAGTATTCTCATCGTCAACGGCACCGACCGTGATGGCGCTATCAGAAGCACCCACGGAAGTAACTCTGCGCCTCCCGTCGTTGCCTATAGCGGCCACGGGAACAATACCTGCATCGGCTGCGGCATCAACGGCTCTGGCGTCCGCATTGGTGCCGTTGTCTCCAGGGTCATCTCCCTGTGGATCAGAACCTGATCCGAATGACATCGACATCACTTGGATTCCCTCGCTAGATTCATTGTTACCCCAATCGGTATCGACATTGTCGACGACCCACTGGATACCCCTTAGTGTAGCAGCCGCGTTGGTCGCACCTGCATCAGTCATCACCTTGACATCAACGAGATAAGCCCCCGGTGCATATCCCTGATTGATGCGGCGAGAGTCACCAGTCCCCAGAGCAATTCCGGCAACGTGTGTGCCATGACCATCACCGTCGTCTGGGTCATTGCTACCATCATCACAGTCTTGTGAACTCCAAGAAGTAGCATCGCATCCTGCAACCCACTTGGGGTCAGCTAACTCGTCAGGATCCTTCTCGTTGTCGTTATTTGAGTCCGAGAAGTCGTCGAGGGAGAAATGCTCGTTATCGACACCTGTGTCTAGGATGGCTATGACCACACCCGAGCCATCGTAACCGAAGTCACGCATGGTCTCGTCATATACCTCTGAATCTCTGACCTTTGACCCACGGGTAGCCTTGTCAAGCAGTGGAACTATGACGTTCTGCTCCTCAATCATAACGACCCCATCTAGGGACCAGATGTCAATCAGGGAACTGACTGGAACGTGGTCGATGACTATGGAATCGAGAATCCTAAGTGGGTCGAACCACGAACCCTCGTCCTGCCAGCCGTGATTGTACAGCACCTGCTTGATCGCACTAATGTCCTCGGGCCCAGGGTGCCAGGAGTAATCAACGACAATAGCAACTGTGGGAAGCCCATCGGCTCCGGTAATTGAGGTAGTAGAGACAGAGGTCCTTTGGCCGGCGATAATCCTCTGTAGCCGATCGTCCATACCATCTGAGTCGAGGTCATACCAGTAGCCGAACCACCAGCCCGGCTCCTCGACAGGCCAACCAGCACCGGCCGGCGGGAACCCGGGAGACCTATCCTTAGCCGGACAGACGTCATCTCCGCACATCAGAGGGGGCGGAAAATTCTCGTCCTGAAACTGCCTTTCGAATTCTTCCTCGGCGGGTTCAGGAGGCGGTACTAGGGCGCCAGCAGCGACTGATACATCCATCACGAATACCAGAAGCGCAATCAAGACAGGGAGTCTCGACCTAGTGCTTCTCAGCATGGCTCTCACAGAGAGCCAAACTCAGGTGCTGTATAATCCCAACCTGTACCGGTATGCTGTAATTGCGATTAAGGCCAGTTGAGATGGGAGCCGGACAGAGTGCATCTTAGACGACAAATCTCACCATCCATATCAGCTACTATCTCGCCGTCGCATATCGGGCAGATTGCGTTCTCGGACAGCTCCTCTAACCATGCTCTTCTAGTCTCCAACTCATCGCCTTCCTCTCTGAGTCGACTGAGTATACTCGCAGCCAAGCCGTGCAGGGGCGTCCCTGACTGCGACCAAGGGTCCTCGTCCAAACTTCCCATTCGGTCCTTGGCACGCTCTCTCATAGCAGAAGATTGCTCAGCCCCAGATATTGGAACAGTATCGTCAAGCGAACTAGGCGCCCCTCTAGCCAAGGGCCTAGCAAGCAGATATGCTAGGAAGAAACCACCGACGTGTGCCATGTGGGCCACATTTGACTGTCCAGCAGTCGCTGTCTGCAAATCGTAAATCTGCCAGACCTCAAGACCTAGCCTGACGAAGACGATTAACCACACAGGCCATGCTCTGATTAGGAAGAGCAGAGGAAACTCAATCTTGTCGTCCGGCCAGCATGCCATGTAGGCCCCCAACAGGCCGAAAGCGGCGCCACTGGCCCCTATCGCAGGGGTCGACGAATCGGGGTGCGTGAGTATCCACGCGATGTTTCCGCCCATGAATCCCAAGCAGTATACTGCGACCCACCTGCGGGCACCAAGGCGCTGCTCCAGAGGAACTCCTACCAAGGCAACTACGATGATGTTCCCCAGTACGTGAATCCAGTCGGCGTGCAGCCAAGCTGCTGTGATTACGCGGTATGACTCGGCAGGACTGGTCATTATGCTAGGCTTAATTCCTAGAGAGTCGATGACCCATGATTGACTCATGGCGAAGCCACCAATCGAGGACTCAGCGAATTGAACGAAGGAGACCAGGAGCAAAGACAGCACAGTAGCCAGTGCCACGCTGGTTCGGGAGCGTACGGCCCAGACGAACGGGACAATCGCCGCAGATGTCATAGCAGCCAGCAATACGATGTCGATTGAATCCATCCGCTCAAGCCTCCCTGACTCTGCGCCGAGGTCTGTCCGAATAGCCGCTTCGTAGCATGGAATCACTCAAACGATGCACCTTACTCCCCCTTCCATGGCAGTTGGCCCGATGCTACAGACATCAGGCATCTCAGTAGACAGGGGCGGGCGAGAAGTCCTCAGAGGAGTCGATTTCGATCTCAAGTCCGGCGAGATTGTTGCTCTGACAGGAGAGAACGGCTCGGGGAAGACCACCATGCTGGAGGCTTGCGCAGGGATACTGCCACTTTCTCAGGGAATCGTGAGTCGACTGAGTGAATCGGGAGCGATGAAGATACTGAGGGATTATGAGGGACGCAGGAATCAGCCCCCTCCAACTGGTCTGACCCTCCAGAGAGACGGAATCTGCGGCGAGGAGACCGTCGGGGAGAGGCTCGAAGTCGCCCTCAACGTGGCAGGTAGGAGCATCAGCGAGCCTACGGTCTCGGATGTACTTCGACAATGGGGTCTTGAACACCGAAGGGCCGACAGGGTAGCACAACTCTCAGGCGGGCAGCGCCGCCGACTCGCCGTACTATGCGGCCTAGCCCCCGCCGCTTTGTCAGGCGAACCCAGAGTCGTCCTGCTGGACGAGCCGTCCGAGGGCTTGGACAAATCCGGTAAAGAACTCCTCATCAGTTGGTTGAGAGGACTCGCAATAAACGGTCATGCCGTAATGGTCGCTACTCACGATCAGGGAGTAATCGACTGCTGTAATCGAGTTATGGAAGTTGGAAGTGGCACTCTGATAGAAACTGCTGGAAAGTCAGAAGGCTCTCCTTCAAATCTGCCCGAACCACTGCCTGCAGAAGAACAGAGCACGCACTGGGCGCTGGTTCGCTGGGCCATCAGAATGGAGACTCGGAACCCGCTGGACACAATCGGGAGGGCAGCACCTGCATTGGTCGCACTGTTGCTCTCGTACGCGCTCGTAGGAGAGGTTGACATGACTCACGCAGGCAATGATCTACTTGCCGCTCTGATTCTGGCCCCGGCCTTCATCACCGCAGTAGTCTCGCCCGCCTTAATCAGGCGCCTCGCAGAGGAGAGTTGCGGCGCTTGGTGGGGAGCGATGATTGGACCCAGCGCGAGACAGACCTACTCCTTGGTAGGTGCATCAATCATCCTCCCACTGCCTCTAACTTACCTCGCATGGGCGATTCTGGTAGACCCCTCAGACCTATCGAATCATTCCGAGACCACTCGTTGGCTATGGCTGCCAGCACTGATTGTCATCGATATCGCTGCCGCAGCCACAGCCCTGCACCTCCTAGTGGCTGACCTGCGTCGAGCCTCAGCTGCTGCCGCATCACTTCTGCTTCTCGTGCTGGTCTGGCCCTTCTTACAACTGACCGACGCTCTTTCACTGATGATGACGAATGGCATGTCATTTGGTCTGAGCTTCGGCGATCCTCTAATCTCCTGTCTAATTGCAAGCCTAATCTCTGCTGCAGTCTGGGCAGTAGCCGTTTTTCTGCCTGATGCCTGAGAACTAGCATTGATGACCAGCAGCATTCTCGCAGCCCCATGACACAGGTCAGAGGTGCGGGCGCGATACTGACTGCCTTGGGCCTGACAGGAGCAGGTCTGACTCTTCTTCTAGGCTTCATGTGGGCTCCGACAGTCGACCCCGAGGCATGGAACTCGCCGGAGGCATACAGGATACTGTACTGGCATGTCCCATTCGCGTGGTCATCCTTCCTCGCCTACTGTGTGCTGTTCATCGGCTCAGTTGCTTGGTATACCCGCCGTTCTGAATTAGGATGGAGGATGATCTGCACCGGTTCTGATCTCGCTCTACTGTTCGGACTAGGGGTAGTAATCTCGGGCCCAATCTGGGGTTCGGCAGAGTGGGGAGTGCCTTGGGACTGGGGAGACTTGAGACTGAACACATATGGGCTACTTACTACAGTCTCTCTGTTTCTCGTCCTAGCTAGGAATTCTCAGTCAGACGGGCAAACAAACAGAGACACCATCGCAGCAGTCGGACTCTTTGGATTCGCACTTGTCCCAATCACAGCCCTTGCCACGACTTGGTATCAGGAGCGCCATCCGGGAATCGTCATCATCGAGAGTGAGGAGTCGGGTCTGGCCCCGGAGATTCTGTCAGTATTGATGCTCGGTTTCGCTTCTTTCCTACTGTTATTCGCAGGTCTTGCAATTCTCAGTGACACCTTGCATAGGATGGAATCAAGACTGAGTCACCTACAGCGCCAACTCGACGAGGGGGCGGTACATTGAGCGGAGTGACTGAACTCGGATTGGCATATGCTGCAATGATTGGTCTAATCGGTGTCTACGTCTATCGTCTGGTTACTAGGTTGGCATATGTCGACGCCCGCCTGACGGCGGTCGAAGATGCTGTATCTATCGAAGAAAGCGAGTGAGAACGAGTTTTTCCCTACGGGAACCCTTGAAACGGGGCGGCGAGGCGCAGTTCGGCGAGGACCATGTCTGAGGGAGCATTCTGCATCGCTTGCGGAGCCCCGCCTCCGCTGACTTCAGAGAGGATGTGCGAAGCCTGTCTCAGGCAGCGCACCGAACTCTCGAGGCTGCCGGAGAGGATTCAGCAGTCCCGCTGCGCCAAGTGTGACTCTTACGAGGTGCGCGGCAGATGGTCTCCGATGGAGCCCGATGACATCGCGGATTTGAGAATCCGGGAAAACCTCGTGGCAGAGGAGCGTGCACAGAACCTCGAGGTTTCTTCCTCAGTCGAAGTAATCGACGATAGGACATGTAGAATTCATGTCGAGGTGTCAGGAACGATAGAGGGCTATCAGTTCGATGACAGGCATGAATCACTACTCCAGACTAGCAATGCGGTATGTACTCCCTGCACGCGAAAGGCTGGGTCATACTTCGAGGCCACAGTGCAACTCAGGTCGGCCGGGAGAAGGTTGGACGATGTCGAGCTGAAGCAACTCAGAGGGACACTGGACGAGATGCTCGCGAACATGGAACCAGATTCGATGTTCTTCGTAACCAAGGAGGGCCCGGTGACAGGAGGCTGGGATTTACAACTAGGCTCCAAGGCAATGGCGAAGAACTGGGGGCGCAGGCTAGTGAGGTCATTCGGAGGCACAATCAAGGAGACCTCAACAGTCGTTGGCTCGAATGACGGCATCGATGTGACTAGACTCACTCTGAGTTATCGCAAGCCTGCATACGAGTTAGACGATATCGTACGCTTCAGGAAGCAGTTGTGGATGATCGACGGCTGGCAGAGTGATGGCCCCAGTCTGCGCCGACTTGACAGATTTGAGAGATCCGGTGCGACATGGAGGGATATGGAGAAGTCCATCGTGGTCTGTCCCAGTACAGATCAGCACATTGTCGAGGTAATGAATCGAGATAGCTCAGCAGTCGAGGTCATGGACCCCACTGATTACAGAATGGTGACTGTTGCCTTACCCTACGATGACGATGGCGAGGCCAGTCGCATACGCATCGGCTTCATAGACGGTGCATGGGTGGCTCTACCTGCTGGGAGGAGGTCTCAATGAGTGATACCGATATGGCAGAGATGCTCTCGCAGCATGACTCGGGCGATATGGCGGGTCTGACCCGTTCATTCGTTGACGATTTCGAGGCGGCGATAAACCGAGAGACCGGATTGAGTTCCGATACTGACTGGAGCGGAGTAATCTGTCTCGGGATGGGAGGTTCAGGTGCCGGAGGCAGGTTCCTCAAGTCTCTTGCAGACTCTGAGGGAGGGATGCCATTCGTAGTCTGGAGTGACTACGGTCTTCCTAGTTGGTGGGGTCCCGAATGGTTGGTACTTGCAACGTCTTACTCGGGAAACACTGAGGAAACTCTTGATGGTGCCACAGAGGCTCTGGAATCCGGTGGCTCGGTGATTGCGGTTTCTTCGGGAGGTGAGTTGTCAGACCTTGTCATAGGTAGCGATGATGCAACTCTCGTGGAGGTGCCGGACGGTCAGATGCCGAGATCAGCATTCGGCCATATCTTCGGCTCTCAGCTGGCAGTTTGCTGGGACATGGGACTATTGCCGAGACCCAGCGAGGATGAGATATCGGCAATGTTGGCCAGACTCAGGCAGGCTTCCTCCCAAGCCGACCCGATTGGAGGCGATACAATGTGGGAAGCAATGGCCAAGTCGCTAGTTAATCGTGAGATTGGAATAATCTCCCCCACCGAATTGAGCCCCGCTGGATACCGCTTCGCTTGTCAGATCAACGAGAACGCAAATGGTTTCGCCTCTCGTTCTGATGTGCCCGAGATGAACCACAATGAGATCGTCGCTTGGCACTCCGAGGGACAGTCTCGCGCCCTGATAGCACTCACTTGCGAGGGCATACATCCTCGCAGCCAAGCCAGAATGCAATGGGTGATGGATAATGTAGAGAGCCAATTCTCTTGGAGGATTGAGTGCGAGGGCGACAGTTTGCTCGAACAGTTGCTTTACGCCACCCACGTCACCGACTGGATCTCAATAATGCTGGCTGTGATGAAGGGCAATGACCCTTCGGAGATGGCTCCGATTGAGTCGCTCAAGACTCACCTATCAACCATTCAGTAGAGAGGTCCGAGGACATTTCTTGGATCGGGATATATCGCAAGAGCATGCTCCCTGTCTTCGGGAGCTACTACTCCAGGGAGATCGTGAGTCTCTGGCTCTACGAGCGAGAGTTGGAAGTGCAGGTGTGGTTCCCAGCCTCCATTCTCCTCAAATGCACCA
>MDTE01187744.1_pt1 | contig 17109 bp, 14 predicted proteins | sample 811231 | NCBI WGS metagenome assembly MDTE01 (sample SAMN05326651, study PRJNA326480) | marine metagenome | isolation source: seawater | place: Indian Ocean: Red Sea | collected 2010
ATTAATTGCTTTTAGAATAATCTCAGGATATGTAACTACGCCACTTTTGAGACTTGCAAATTTATACCAAGGTTTCCAACAGACAGCAATCTCAATAGAGAGAATTGGAGATATTTTGAATAATGTCCAAGAGTCAACGAAAGAAGATAAGTTAAATATTCCATTACCACCAATTGAAGGAAAAGTTTCTTATGAAGACTTGTCGTTTAGATTTAATAAAAAAGGTCCGCTACAATTAAGTCAAGTTTCACTTGAAATTAAACAAGGAGAGTTTGTCGCAATTGTTGGACAATCTGGTTCAGGCAAATCAACTCTTATGAAACTTTTATCCCGTTTATATGATCCAGATGCAGGAAAAATCTCAATTGATGGATACGATATCTCAAAAGTTGAACTTTATTCTTTAAGGAGACAAATAGGAATTGTGCCTCAGGACTCATTGCTGTTTGATGGAAGTGTTGAAGATAATATTTCTTTATCTATGAAAGATGCTTCTACCGATGAAATAGTGCAAGCAGCAAAAGTAGCTTGTGCTCATGATTTTATTATGACTTTACCTGTTGGATATGCTTCAAAAGTTGGGGAAAGAGGAACCAATCTCAGTGGAGGGCAAAGACAAAGAATAGCAATCGCAAGAACAGTTTTGCAAAATCCTAAACTTTTAGTTATGGATGAGGCTACATCTGCTTTGGATTATGAAACTGAAAGGAAGGTAAGTCTTAATTTGATGGAGTTTTTTAGAGGTACGACAGTTTTCTTTATTACCCATAGGCTAACTTCAATAACCCATGCAGATCGCATTGTAATGATGCATAATGGCAAAATAGAGGAGCAGGGAACCCATGATGAATTAATATCTTTAAAAGGTAGATATTTTGCTCTGTTTAATCAACAAAAATATTCATCAGATGGAAATTAAATAATTATGAAAAATAATATAAATAAACTTTTAAAAAAATTAAATAGACAAAACTTCAATAAATTGAAGGCAAATTCTATTGCATTAAATAAAAAGATCCTACAAAATTTTAGTGATTCTCGTTTTTATGATTTAGCGAAAAAGAAAATAGCTTTTATAAAAATTGAGCTTGATTTATTAAATCGAAAACTGAATGTTCTAAACAAAAGGAAAATATATCCTTATTTATCTAAAAAAAAATTGATAATAGATGAATATAGCAGAAAAAAATCAAAAATAATTTACTTTTATCTTAATCACGATTTGCTTCCTAAATTAAACAAAAAAGTTGAGGAAGCTGTTAATTTTCTAACAATAGAGCAAGGTGAAGAAACTTGGAGTAATCTTGATTCTTCTAGAAAATGGAATAAAGTCATTATTTGGACTTTTGTCTCTTTTGCAAGTTTTGGATTTGTTTGGTCTTTAGTTGCTAGGGTTGATGAGACGGTTCAAAGCGCTGGCAAATTAGAACCTATAGGAACTACGATTGATGTAAAAGTACCTATTGGGGGGGTAATAGAAAAAATATTAGTTACTGAGGGGGAATTGGTTAAAAAAGATCAAACTCTGCTTAAATTAGATACCACAGCAGCAAACGCTAAGTTGCAGGCCTTAAAAAGGGTGAAATCTCAAATTAATGCAGATATTGTTTTAAGTAAGATTCAGCTTGGAGCAGAAGAAGATATAGATTCTTTAACCTCTAATCAGAAAATTAAATTGAACTCTTTAAATAATGAATATAATTCAAGAATTGATGCTTCTGCTAATGCAGTAAAACAAATTGAATTCCAAAAGATATCAATTATGGAAAACTTAAAGTCTCAACAAGAAGTTCTCAATATAAGAGAAGAAATTCTTAAAAATTTAAAAGAGGTTACCGAAATTGGAGGGTTAAGTAGAATTAAATATTTAAAAGAGCAACAAGAAGTGATTCAATTGAGAGGAAGAGTAGAGAGTACAAAATCAGAGTTAGAAAAAATATCTGCAACTCTTGCAGAAGCTAAAAATAAGCTTACTAATACAATAGCTGCAAGTAAAATAGATTTTTCAAGTAAGATTGAAGAAAATGTAAAGCAAGTTGCTCAAATTGAGAATCAAATTAGTGATACGAAATTAACTCTGAAATATCAAGAGATTACCTCTCCCTTAGATGGTTTAGTTTTTGATTTGCAACCTGCTGCTCCTGGTTATGTAGTTGGAGGAAATGATAAGCCAATTTTAAAAATCGTACCAATTGATGATCTTGTTGCTAGAGTTTTCGTCTCCAATAGAGATATCGCTTTTTTAAAAAAAGGTCAATCAGTAAAAATAAGAGTAGATGCTTATCCTTATAACGAGTTCGGGGAAATAGATGGGAAAATTGAATCTATTGGGTCAGATGTTTTAGAACCAAATGAGGAATATAACTTTTATAGATTTCCAGTAACTATAAAAATGGATAAACCTTTTTTGTTGCATAAAAGTAAAGAATTGCCTTTAATTACAGGAATGTCTGTCTCCGTAAATATTGTTCTAAGACAACGCCCTGTAATTTCTTTATTTACAGAAAGAATATTGCCTTTTTGGTCTGGCTTAGAACAATTATAGAGATCCTAAAAGATGGATAGAATTATAAATATAGGGATAACTATTAATTTTGATACAAAATTTTTTTCTAATGGTTTACAGCAAAATGTCATTTTTTTGAATGATTTAATTAATCAAATAGAAAGTTTTCGCTGTTTTTATCTTTGGGAAGGTAGTCAGATTAATAAAAAAATTGTTGATGAAAAATTTTGCTTTCCTTATAAAAGGATACTCCAAGAAGATTCTATAGATTTTGATTTAATTATTATGATGGGATTTACCTTCGGAGATAATGTAGTGAAAGAAATTAAAGAAAAAAATAAAAATACAAAAATTGTTTTGATGCAATGTGGTAATCAGTTTGTGGAAAATATGAATTTCTCATTATTTGATATAGATAAAAATTATTCTCCATTAGGCATAATTGATAATCTTGATCAAATTTGGATTCTTCCTCATTATGAAAAAAATATTTCTTATATGAAAACCTATTATAAAAATGTGAACACAATTATAGTCCCATATATTTGGGATAGTTTTTTTATTGATTTACTATTAGAGAATTCGATCTATAAAAATAATAAATTTGAATTTTATGATCTAAATAATAAAGGGATATCAATAATGGAACCAAATTTACAATCTTCAAAGAATTGTATTTTACCTTTATTTATAGTTGAATCTTTTGAACAAGAATTCCCAAATTTACTGAAATCTTGCAACGTTTTTTGTGCGGACAAACTTGCAGAAAATGATTATTTTATAAAATTAATTATTCAAATGGATATATATAAAAAAAAGAAGGATTTTTTAAAAGTGCAAAAAAGAATTACTTTTTTAGATGCAATAACTAAATTTGGTTCAATAATAATATCTCATCAACAGGATAATGCTTTAAATTATTTGTATCTTGAATCTTTATATTTGAATTTACCAATTTTACATAATTCAGATTTTATTAAAGATTATGGATATTATTATCCTGAAAATGATATTGATATTGCAAAAGTTCAGATTAATAAAATTCTCAAAGAACATAAAGAAAATATTTCTAATTATTTTCTAAATTCTAGAAAAGTTATTAATAAGTTCAGCCCTAAGAATCCAGATAATATTAATGCTTATAAGAAAATTTTAAGTTCCTTATTAGATGAATAATAGTGTGATGATCTAAATAATTTCTTTGCAAGAATTATTTAAATCGTTTTTAATTAAGAACCCATAAAACTCTTTATTTTGATTATTTTGTTCATGATTTTTTTCTAAACAAATATCTGATTTCTTTAAAACTGTTATTCTCTCAAGGGCTGCTAAATTTTGATTATATTCAGTTATGGAATTAATGAAATTACTTTCAGATTCTGCAACATCAGCTTGAACATTTACTATCTCTCTTTGAGTGCCTAAACCTGCCTCCATCCTTTTTAAAGTGATATCTAGGGTCTCTTTAGCTGCTTTCATTTGATCAAAAGATAAGACAATATTTTTCTTAGCAATTTCATAATTTATAAAAGTGTCAACTAATTGTTTCTTGATTTCTGACTTAGATTGTTCAAAATCATCTTCTAATTCATTTGTTTTTTCCTTTAATGATAAAAAGTTTTGCTTTATTAGACCACCATCAAATAAATTCCATGAAAATTTTATACCTACTGAATTTTGATTGCTTTTCACATTTTTACCATAATTTGGATCAGTTACTGAGGCCTCACCATTCGCTGAAGAAACGGAATATTTATTGTAAAGTTTAAAATTAGGCTTTTTCCCAGATAAGACCGAGAAAGATTTATTTTTATTAATTGTTATATTATTTTCTTTAATTTTTAAATCTAATCTTTTTTTATAAGCAGATAAAATACTATTCTCCAAGTTATGAGGCCATATCCATTTAATGCTTTTAACATTCTCTTTATTTATGATTATTTCTTCATTTATATTTAAAAGTTTGGATAATGAATTTTTATTTTTTTCTAAATCCCCTAGTTTTTTGATTAAATTTATTTCATCTCTATTTAATTGTATTTTTGCCTCAAGTACTTCTAATTTATTTCCAATTCCAGAGATAAGTTTTTCTTTAGCTTCTTTGTATGCAATGTTGGAAATTTCTATTGATTTATTCGCAACTTGAATTTCCTCGAAGGAGGCTTGTATTAAATAGTAAATTTTTAAACTTTCTAAATACAGTTCTTCAATGGAAGAACTATATAATAATTCATTATTTTTAAATTTATCCCTAGCGATTTTTATTTCTAGTTTTCTATCTGGTTTGATAATGTCCCATTCTATATTCGCATCAATTCCTAATTTTAATTGATTTGAAGATGTATTATTTTCTAGGTTTTTTATGTCATTACCAGTTAAATATTTTGGCATTTCATTACTAGTCAAAGAAACATTGGGGTACCACGCTGCTAATTTGCTTTTTAATATTGATTCCGATTGGTTTATTTGACTTTTATATTTTGAGAGATCTTTATTATTTTTTATTAATAATTCTTTTAAATTATCGATACTAATAATCAGGGGAACTTTTTTTTCATTAGTGGAGTTATTTCTAATTTTTTGTTCTTTTTGACTTGTATTTTCTATTAAATTATTTTTACTATTTAATTTATCTTGAATAGAAGCATTTATAGGGGGAATTAATAAAGAATAGAAAAAAAATATGTATAGGAAATTTTTTATTTTCATCTCAAATTTTAATTGATAATAGAATAAATCTAGTAATTTTAAAGTAACTTATTCTAGATTACTACCTTTGAATAAGTATATTCAATTAAAATTTGATAATTTTAGTAGAATTAAAAATTTTCTTTAAGTAATGGTTACCAGATTTATTGAAATGGCTTCTTTATCTATCTATAAAAAATTAAATAGGAGTAATTAAAACAGAGTAGTTTTTAATATAAAATATATTTAATAAAAAGAATATAGAATTAGATCAATGGATAATTTAGAAATCTTTATTATCAAATTTATATAATGGCAAATTCTCAAATTCTTATAACTGGCGGATTTGGATATATTGGCTCTCATACAGTTTTACAATTACTTGAGGCAAATTATTCTTTGGTTATTTTAGATAACTTTTCAAATAGTAATAAAGGAGTAATTGACAGGATTAATAAAATTGCAAAAAAAAATTTTTTCACCATTGAAGGCGACATAACTGATAGAAATATTGTTAGGGATATTTTTTCTAAATTCAATATAAAAGGCGTTATTCACTTAGCAGGCTTAAAGTCTGTTGAAGAGTCAGAAATAGATCCACTTAAATATTACAAAAATAATGTTTATGGAAGTTTAGTTTTATTTGAGGAGATGGAGGCTGCGAATATAAAAAATATAGTTTTTTCATCTTCTGCTACTGTTTATGGAAAAAAAATTAATCCTTTATTAAATGAAGAATGTTCGTTAAGTCCAGCTAATGTTTATGGGGAGACAAAAGTCGTTATTGAAAATATCTTAAGGGATCTATATAAAACTAGCGCGGGCTGGAAAGTAGTAATACTTAGATACTTTAATCCAATAGGGGCGCATCCATCTGGATTTATTGGTGAAAGTCCTTCTGATTTGCCAAATAATTTGATGCCCTACATATCTCAGGTCGCAGTGGGTAAAAGAGATAAACTTTTAATTTTTGGTGATGATTATCCTACTTCAGATGGCACAGGTAAGAGAGACTACATTCACGTTTGCGATTTAGCAAAAGCACATTTACTGTCATTAAATTATTTATTCGAAAATGAAAGTTTGTTCTCGATTTTTAATATAGGAACTGGAAAATCATATAGTGTGCTTGAAGTTATAAAAATTTTTGAAAAAGTTTCAGGAGTAAATATACCATTTGAGATAACTGCTAGAAGATTAGGTGACGTTGCCGAATGTATTGCAGATCCTACCAAAGCAAAAAGAATATTAGGATGGGAAGCAGAGTTAGATCTTTATAGAATGTGTGAGGATTCTTGGAGATGGCAGAAACAAAATCCAAATGGTATTCAAATGTAGAAGATAATTTCTTTTTTCTTTTTATGCAATATATAAAAAGTTATGTAGATCATAAGAATATTGAATAAAAGAAATAAAAGTGCTGGTCTTATTAAAAAGTCCCCATACATTATAGAATTTCTAAGAAGAGATAAGATTTGATAAAGAGGATTAAGTTCTGCTATGAATGCATAATCTCCGAGATTTTTTTCTATATAAATAATCGGAGACAATAGAAATATTAATTGAGTAACAATAGGGATTAGTTGATATAGATCTTGAAATTTAACTGCTGTAAGACAAATTATTAAAGGAAGCCAAAGTAAGAAAAGAAAAAAATTAAGAAGGTGAATTGGAGAAAAAATTAAAAAATTAATTAATATATTCGGTGAAAAAAATGTAATAAATATAATAATAAACAAGAATGATTGTATGAAATTCTGAATTTGAAATGCCCAATCTTCCAATACATAAAAAAGTGGATGCATATTACTATTTTTTATAACGTGCCCATTTAGATCGAAAATAGTAGGTGCAGAATTAATTGCTCCTCCTAGGACAGTCCAAATAGAGAAACCTAAGCTAAGGTAAATAAAATATTCTTTTAAATTTGATACTTTAAATACTGCTCCATATACACCACCTAACAGTATTGAGCATAGAAGATTAGCTATGCCTAACCACAAACTTCCAAGTGAAGTTCTAGCAAATCTTGCTCTTGTCCTTGCTGTAGCCGTAAACCACCATGATCTTCTAGTAAGAAATCCATATTTAATTAATTTATTAGTTTCTTGAATCATAAAAATCTAACGCATCCTCTAATTTTCCATCATATATGATACTTCCTTCAGAAAAAACAAGGCCTCTATTACAGAACTTTTTTAAAAGTTCTGAAGAGTGACTGGCTATTATTAGAGTACCAGCCTTGTTAATGAAATTTGTAAGTCTCTTCTCAGCCTTGTCATAAAAAGTTGCATCACCAGTACCAATATCTTCATCGAGAGCTAAAAAATCATGTGAATCATAAGTTAATAATGCGAAAATTAGCCTTGCACACATTCCAGAACTATAAGTTTTAATTGGCAATGAAATATAATCTCCTAAACCTGAGAAATTTTTTATGTCATCAAGGAAAATTTTGAAGTTTTTTAAATTATTATTTAGCAAAAGATAACGGGCCTTCGCTTCATCTATACCAGTGAGAGAATCTGAAACTATAAAAGACTTCTGTAGCATGGGAAATGCTTTTACAGGGCACTTTAAAACACCACTTGTCTGCTCATAAATGCCAGATACCAATCTTATAAATGAACTTTTTCCAGCACCATTATGACCAATTAAACCAATTCTTTCACCTGAGTAAATTGTGAGATTTAAATTTGATAAGGCTTTAATAATCGTTAAACCATTATTTCTTGATACTTTTCCTCCTGTCATAGATCTAGTAAAACTTTTTTTTAAAGACCTATCAGCTTTTGTAATAATTGGAATTTCTAAAGATATATTTTCCGCATGGCAAATTATCTTTTTTCTTTTTTTCATTTATATATTTGATAGTCTGCTTTAACTAAATGATTATAATCCAATTCTTTCACAATTGTATTTACTTTTTATCAAAATCTTTTCGCACCATTCTTTGTTTCTCAAATACCATTCAACCGTTTTTTCAAGACCTTTAGTAAAACCGAATTTAGGTTTCCATCCAATTTCTTTTGTGATTTTAGATGAATCAATTCCATATCTTTTATCATGTCCTGGCCTATCCTCTACAAAGGTTATTAGGGACTTATAGGAGTTTAGTATAGGTTTCTTTTCATCAAGAATAGTGCAGATATCCTCTACAACCGTCTTGTTTGTGCGTTCTCCATAACCTCCTATGCAATATGTCTCTCCTGATTTTCCATTTAAAGCGCAAAGCAAAAGGGCTTCTACATGATCTTCCACAAATAACCAATCTCTAATATTACTTCCATCGCCATATATTGGAATTTTTTCTGAATTTAATGCCTTATTTATGACTAAAGGTATCAACTTTTCTGGGTATTGCCATGGGCCAAAATTGTTAGAACAATTAGTAACTATTGTAGGTAAACCGTAGGTATGAAAATATGATCTGACTAAGTGATCACTTGAAGCTTTAGAAGCTGAGTATGGGCTTCTGGGATTATAAGGATAATTTTCAAAAAACTTTCCATTTTCATCTAATGAACCAAATACTTCATCCGTACTAATATGATGAAACAAAAAATTTGATTTTTGATTTTTATTCGCTAGCTCTATATATTCTCTAGAAGCTTCTAGAAGATTAAATGTTCCTAAAATATTACTTTCAATAAATATACTTGGATTATCTATAGACCTATCAACATGAGTCTCTGCTGCAAGATGCATGATTAAGTTAGGCTTGAATGAATTTATAACTTCTGATAATTTTTTTCTTTCTCTTAAATCTAGCTTTAAGAATTTATAGTTTTTATTATTTGTTTCTTTTAAAATATTGTTAATTGATTCATGGTCACTAGCGTACCCAAACTTGTCAATATTAAGAATATGATATCCTTTTTCGAATAATAATTTTCTTATTAAAGTACCTCCTATAAAACCACAGCCTCCAGTTACTATTATTTTCATTTAATTAAACTAATTATTTGAAATTCTTATAATTATAAGTCCTTCGTTTCATAAACTTAAATTAAATATCTTCAAGTTTTATTAATTCTATAACCTGTCTTAATGAATCTTTCCAGTATTTCTGATCAAGTTTCAAAAGTTTTTTTGTTTCTGTACAATCTAATGCTGAAAAAAGAGGTCTTTTAGCTATTGTTTTATAGTCTTTCGCTTTAATTGGGATTACTTCTACTTCTTGAGATAATAATCCATACTCTAAACCTAATTCTACGATAGCTTTAGCAAAATCATACCAACTAGTAACTCCAGAATTGCACCAATGAAAAATCTGACTAGAGAAATCTTCCTTACTATAAAAACCTATAAACTTCCAGCAAATTTCTGATAAATTGATTGTACTAGTGGGACATCCAATTTGATCAATTACAACTTTTAAAGGTCTTTTATCTTTAGAAAATAATTTGCACGTTTTTAATATTGTCAAGCAAAAGTTCTTTCCTTCTGGACCATACAACCAGCTTGTTCTCAGAATAATTACGTTTGGATATTTCATAATTAATTTTTCACTTTTGTATTTTGAGAGACCGTAAACATTTAATGGATTACATTTGTCAATAGGTTTATAATTTTTTTCGTGGTTTCCATCGAATACGAAATCACTACTTATATGAATCATTTTCCCACCATAGCTTGATAATGCCTTGACAATATTTTCTACTCCATAAGAATTAATTCTAAATACTTTTTGCTGTTCAAGTTCTGCTTTATTTACATCAGTAAAAGCTGCGGTATTTACAATCCAATGTGGCTTTTCTTTATTTATAAAATCTCTGCAAGAATTGAAGTCCTCTAAATCAAAATCAATTTTTTTTAGGCCAAAAATATCAATTTTTTTTGGTTTGGAATTAACTAAAGCTTTTCCTAATTGTCCCTCAATACCAGTTATTAAAATTTTCATTAAAAAAGAAATTCCTCGCTAATTTCTGAGAATCTTTTTGCATTCTTATCTTTTTGATTAATTATTAATTGAGAATCTAAATTTTGAAGCGGCCATTTTATATTAATATTTTTGTCATTCCAAAGAATACTCATCTCATATTCCTTATACCAAAAATTGGTTGTTTTATAATTTATCTCAGCAAAATTTGATAATGTTAAAAATCCATGAGCAAAACCTTTGGGAATCCATAATTGATTGTAATTATCAGCTGATAAATTTATACCTGCCCATTTACCAAAAGTTTTTGATTCTTTTCTAAGATCTAAAACTACATCAAATATTAATCCTGAAATACATCTTACTAACTTTGCTTGAGCATATGGTTCTCTCTGATAATGTAATCCCCTCAAAACACCCTTTTTAGATTTTGAGTGATTTTCCTGAACAATTTCAAAAATTTCTTGATTTTCATTTTTTAATAAGTTTTGAAAATTTCTTTTATTCCAACTTTCAAAGAAAAGACCACGTTCATCATGAAAAATATTGGGTTCTATTAACAACAAACCAGAAATCTTTTCTCCACTTTCTGTATAAATATATTTATGGTTGGTATCCATTTATTATTTTTCTAACAATGTTAATAAATAGGAACCGTAACCGCTTTTAAGCAATTGATTGGCCAAATAAAAAAGCTTTTCATCTGTAATCCATCCATTCCTCCAAGCGATTTCTTCAGGACAACTTATTTTAATACCTTGCCTATTTTCTAAAGTTTTAATAAATGAAGATGCTTCATGTAAAGAATCAACTGTTCCAGTATCTAGCCATGCCATGCCTCTGCCAAATAACTCAACTTTTAATTTCCTTTCTTTAAGATATAGAAGATTAATATCACTTATTTCAAGTTCTCCTCTTTGAGAAGGCGAAATTTTTTTTGATTTTTCAACGACTGTTGAATCATAAAAATATAAACCAGTTATGGCATACTTACTTTTTGGATGAGTTGGTTTTTCTTCAATATCAATAACTTCTTTATTTTTAGAGAAAGATACAATACCATATCTTTCTGGATCTGAAACGGGATAAGCAAATATAGTTGATGAAGATGATTTATTAATATTAATAAGGAGCTTTCTTAATCCTTGTCCATAAAAAATATTATCACCTAGTATTAAACAGACTGGAGATTTATTAATAAATTTTTCTGCAATTAAAAAAGCTTGGCCAATACCCTCTGGTTGTTCTTGATATTCATATTGCAAATCAATACCAATTTCCGAACCATCACCTAACAAGTTTTTGAATTTTTTTTGATCTTGAGGTGTTGTTATTATAAGAATCTTTCTTATTCCAGCAAGCATTAAAGTTGCTAAAGAATAATATATCATCGGTTTGTCATAAACAGGTAATAACTGCTTAGAAGATGCTTTTGTTATTGGATATAGTCTGCTTCCATTACCACCTGCCAAGATAATCCCTTTTCTTTCATGGATTTTATTTTTAGACATTTATATAATTTGCTTTGCGTATATTTTAAATAATTTTATTTTACTTTCCTTGTGAAATATATCTATACTTTATTAAGCAATAATCCAATTATTAAAATTATATTTTCCAATTTCGATTGTCTATAAACACCTGATTTCTTAAAATATTTTAATTTCTTTAAAATATTTTTTGATTTTATGGATTTAGAAAAATAGTGCAGAGTTTCTAAATTTTTTGGTGAGATAAAATGCTTATTTAAATAAAGATTTTTAATATTTATAGTGCACCATTTTTTATATTCACCTGAAAAAAAAATCATAAATCTTCTAAACTTTCCTTTAAAAGAACTATTTAATCCCACAATATTTTCATTATGCTGTCTATATTTCAAAGTCTTTTTCTTACTATAAATTATTTCTCCCTCTGCTCCAGTTATTATTTGATAAGTCCACCAGTCATGAGCTGTATAAACTTCTGAAATTAATGATCCACATAAGATATCCCTAGCTTTTTTATTGATAAGGATTGTATTCCCTCCAGCAATATTTTGTACAAGCGCATTTTTGAAAATAGGGGATTTCCTATGAATTTTTGAAGCACCTATTTCTCTAGAGCAATCTAAATTGTAATATGCTGTTCTTGAAAAATATAATTTTGGTTTATTATTTTTATTCATTTCACTTGATTTTAAAGCAATCTCTATTTTGTTTTTTTCCCAAATATCATCTTGATCACAAAATCCATAATAGTCAAAGTTTTCATTAATATCTCTTATTCCATATAAGAAGTTTTTTGCATAACCAATATTGTTTTTTCTTTTAATTATTGATATTTTTGGATTTCTATTATTATTTAAGTTAACTAAATTTTCATTTAAAGAATTTTTAGAATTATCATCAAAAATGAAGATTTCTATATTTTTATGAGTTTGAGAAAATATACTTTTTACTTGCTCTTCTATATATTTATTACCATTATAAAAAGCTACTATAATGGCGACTCTTAAATGCTTTATCTCTTTTATCATAATTATTTAAAAATACAAAAAGAAATTTTTTTTATTATAAATCCCCTTATTAGATTGTTTGAAAAATTTAGGATATTTAATTACGATTAAAAAAAATTAAAAATTTCTCTTAAATTTTTTGAGAATTTGCAATTTAGGTTATATTGAAATTTTAAAAATAAAAATTAATATAGATCTTTAAATGATAAAAGAAAATAATATTGTTTTAATTACTGGATGCGCAGGTTTTATAGGAGCTGCACTTGCTCAAAAGTTTATTAGAGAGGGATTTAAGGTTTTTGGGATTGATAATTTAAATAATTACTATGATAAAAATCTAAAAATTGCTAGGTTAAAAAAAATAAAAGATAGTTTGCGAGGAAAAGAAAATTTATGGAAATTTTCCCAGATATCGATAGAGGATAAGAATTTATTAGATAAATTATTTTTAGATATCAAACCTAATATTGTAATAAACCTAGCGGCTCAGGCAGGAGTAAGATATTCAATTAAAAGTCCCAGTTCCTATTTTAATTCAAATTTGATTGGATTTTTTAACATACTTGAAAATTGTAAAATCCATAATATTGAACATTTAGTTTATGCATCAAGTAGCTCAGTTTATGGAGCGAATAAAGAGTACCCATTTTCTGAGAATCAAAAAGTAAATATGCCTTTAAGCTTTTATGCTGCTACAAAAATATCTAATGAAATGATGGCTTTTTCTTATAGTAATATTTATAAAATTCCTGTAACAGGTTTAAGATATTTTACCGTTTATGGACCTTGGGGTAGACCAGATATGGCTCCAATGATTTTTTCAAAAAAAATACTATCAAAAGAGCCTATTTCTGTTTTTAATTATGGAAAAATGAGGAGAGATTTTACTTTTATTGATGATATCGTTGAGGGGACATATTTATGTTCTCTTAAACCTCCTAAATATAATTCAAAAGCAGAAAGTAATGCTTCGAACCCTCCAAGTAAAATATTTAATATAGGTTTTGGTAATCCAGTTGATTTGGAGTATTTCATTGAATTAATAGAAAAAGAATTATCTATTAAAGCTATTAAGGAATATCAGCCAATTCAGAATGGTGATGTTGAAGAAACTTTCGCAGATACTACTGAATTACATAAATGGATTGGTTATAAGCCAAAAGTTTCAATTGAAAAAGGAGTTGAAGAGTTTTCTAAGTGGATAAAAAATTATTATAGCTAAATTTTATTTTTGGATTTTTGCATTATTTAAGTATTTTTTAAAAAATGAGTTTTTACTTTAATCAAAAAAACTTTCTCGTTTAATCTATTCTATTGGATTTGAGCCTTCTGCATTTAAGACTAACCTAATTGTTTTAAATAATATTAGAAGGTCTAATAATAATGAATAATGAAATAGATAATAAATATCATAGCTAAGTTTTATGGAGGTATCTAACTTACTAGCGCCGTAAGGATAATTTACTTGAGCCCAACCGCTTATTCCTGGTTTGATAATATTTCTATATTTATAAAAAGGAATATTTTGCAATAATTTATCTTCAATTTCAGGTCTTTCTGGTCTAGGACCAATTAAGCTCATACTGCCTGAAATAACGCAAAATAATTGTGGTAATTCATCTAATCGGGTTGCTCTAATAATCCTACCTATCTTTGTTACTCTTGGATCAAATTTTTGAGACCATTGTACGCCCCCCTTCTCTGCATCTATCTTCATGCTTCTGAACTTAGTAATTTTAAAAATTCTTCCATTTAAACCTGTTCTTTTTTGTGAGTAAAATAATGGTCCTCTATCTTCAATGAAAATTAAGATTCCAATTATAAAAAATAATGGCAATGTAATTAATAATAAAAGCAAACTAATAAAAAGGTCTCCGATTCTTTTGGTCCTTAATTGATAGTTATCTTCTATGCCTCTAATTCTCTCAAAAAACTCATTTTTATTTTCAATTAATTCTGTTGGGATTCTATGAAATTCTTTTTCAAACCACGTAAAGGTATTCTCAATCACCATACCCTTATCTTGCAGGTTAAAAATAATATTTAGATTTTTTTTATTTACTTTATCTAAACTCTCTAATATTAAACCTTTTGCTCCTCCAAGCTTTGCAAAGTCTAATTCCTGATCATCAAAAATAACTGATAAAAAAGGGTTGCTTTTTGTTTGTTTTAATTTTTTTAATAATTGAGTATATTTTTCTTTAGATCCGTAAAAAACCCATTCTTTTTTCTTATCATGAATGTTAAGTGTTAATCTGCGGCAAAAATTTTGAATTAGAAAACTAGATATAGAAATATAAAATAAACAACTAATAAATAGGTTAAATAAACCTATTGATAAGTAAGTATTAATTTTAATTTCTGTTAAATTAAAGATTAAAGGAAGGCTTAAATTTATAATTAGATAAGTTAGATTACATAGAAAAAAAAGTATAACTAACTTTAAAAAATCTTCTAAAATTGAATTTTTTTTAATTTTTATTTTCCAATTATATCTTCCTAAGACATAACTACTTATTATCCAAAAAGAAGCTAAGCTAATACAAACTAATTTATTTGGTAGAGAACCTATCTCCTTTAAAAAAATATAATTGTAGATAAAAATACTTAAAATAAAATCAATCGATATTGCAAATAATGTTCTCCTTCTATTAATTATCCAAGGTATTCTAATATTCATATTCCTGAGTTAGATTTAATATAAATAATTTCCGATAATTAGCTTATTATAGTTTCTTACTCTCTCAAAATTTTATTTTTCTCTGAAATAATATTTCTTGTGCCTGCAATTAAAACCCATAAGACAATGCTTATTCTTGCATCAAAATATTGTACGTCTAACATTTGAGATAATAAAAGTACTACTAATGATACTGTCCAAGCCTTATCAAATAAAAAATTTTGCATTGCTTCTTTTTTAAAAATAATTTCTTTAATTGAAAAAATAGTTAAATAAAAAACTGGTCCTAAAACTAATATTCCAGCAGGAATACCATAACTTATTATTAACTCCATGGGAAGATTATGGACATGTCCTTTCCATAAACCGGTCGCATTTTCAAAAATATATGGAAATGAACCTGCACCTGAACCAAAAAATGGATAACTGTAAATTGTCTCAATTCCCTTTAACCATATTCCTATGCGAGAGTATTGAAAGTCTGTAAATTCTGAAATAATATTTGCAGGTATAATTATGCTGCCAAAATTACGAATATATTCTCTAAGCAATGGATTTACTGAAGCTATCAAAATCATTACTGTTAATATTGAAATAATTTTAATAGTATTAAAACTTTTTTTACCAAAGACAAGAACACTGCCACTAAATATCCCAAGCCATGCAGATCTTGAATATGTAAGGATTATAGATAAAGATAATCCAAAAATAAATAAAAAAGCTGCAATTTTTTTAAATGTTTCTTTTCTTAATTCTATCAATAATGCTAAAGCGAATGGCCAGACTATATTTAACCAAGCGCCTGCATAATTTTGATTATTGAATAAACCTGTTAAACCCTTAACTATTTCTATAGGCCTTTGGTACCAAATAATTACACCATTTAATGTAGATAATGGTCCATGCCAATTAAAAAAAACTTGTCCTAAGCCCGTTAATATTACTGGAGTTGTTCCTGTTAGCAGTAATACGCAGCATCTTTTCCTTTTTTCAGGAGTTTTTAAAAAGGGTTTGACGGCCCAATACAGCCAGAAGAACGGTAGCCAATTGAATAAGCCTAACCAAGTTAGACTAAGATCATAGTTATATACATTCAAGTTTTGCTTCCCAAAGCTTTGAATTAGAGCGCTTATAATTATTAAAAGACCTGCTGATAATAAAAATATATTCATTCTGTCTTTTAAGAAATAATTTTCTTTTCTGTTCTTAATACTGCTATAAATCAATGAGAAAAGTATAAAAAGGGTTGCTATGAAGAACGCTGATGGTAAAAAGAAAATTCCTATAGAAAAGCATAATAAACCATAATCTATGTCTTTTTTGAAATACTGGAATATATGAACTTTTACCAATTTAGTAAAAAACAATATCAGATTAATAATAATAGCTTTGAGCGAAAAGAATTTTATAATATTTATTTAATTTAATAGTCCTAATTAATTACTGTATTTAATTTATTAAAAATAGATATTGATTTTTTTGATTTAAAAATTTCAATAATTTTATAAATATATTATTACTATTTATACTAAATTCCATTCTGAAAAGAATATGCATAACAATGGTTCTGCTTTTATTACGCATTGAATCTATTGATTTAGTTTATAAGCAAATCTAATATGTTTACTTAATCATTTATAATAGAGCAAATTTTTAAAACTCCATTTCAAAACCCATAAAGAAAATTTGTTGTATAGGCGCAGGCTATGTTGGGGGACCTACAATGGCTGTAATCTCAGATCATTGTCCTGAAATTGAAGTTACTCTTGTAGATATAGATGAAAGCAAAATTGCAGCATGGAATGATTCTGATTTAATGAATTTACCAATATATGAACCAGGACTCAAAGAAGTTG
>MDTE01024012.1_pt1 | contig 17108 bp, 13 predicted proteins | sample 811231 | NCBI WGS metagenome assembly MDTE01 (sample SAMN05326651, study PRJNA326480) | marine metagenome | isolation source: seawater | place: Indian Ocean: Red Sea | collected 2010
CAAAAAGAATTTTTTAAGTTTTTTTCTTTTAATTTTAATAGTATCGCTAATTTTATTCTTTGAAAGAATTTTTAAAATAGAAGAAACATCATTTATTATGAATCCAATTTTTTTTCTGTCCTTAAAAAAATTCAATTTTTCATAACCCAAACTCTTTAATTTTTTTTCATAGTTAGAGAAAAAGATAACTGGATTATCTGTCAAAAAGGCATAAGTATAAGCTGTCCCAGACAAATCTGTTATCAAACATCGGCTATTAAGATATACTTTAATATAATTTCTAGACGTATCAAAAAAAAATCTAGAATTATATTTATACTTTTTTTTTATCATATTGATTTGCCTGGTTTCTATATTTGCCGGATGAGGTCTGAATATAACATTATATTTTGAATAATGTAAAATATTGTCAACTATTTTAAAAATATTATTAATTAATGACATATTTGGAAATGAAAAAATATTTGTAGGGGCAATCAATATATTACTTGATAAAATTTTATTTTTTTTCAACTTACAAAATAAATCAAGTTTATAGTAACCGATGTAATCCAATTTAATATTATTTTTTTTAAAATCTATATTTAAATTATCAAAAACTTTTTTGGATTTGATTGATGGTAATAAAATATAATCATATTTTATTAATCTCATTCTAATTTCATTTTCAATTTTTTTATTTGCTAGGGGAGTATCGTATACATCGTGATGGATATAAATTTTCTTACAATTTTTTGGAAATGTATTGCATAAATAATTGTTTAAAAATATTTCAACTCCGTATAAAAATTTTAAATAATCTTCTCCAATAAAACTATTAGAAAATATGTTGTCAAAATTATTATCAATTATCATGACAAAAATTTTTTTTTCTTCTAATTGTAAAAGAGGTTTAATGTAGTAATCTGAAATTCTTTTAAGATTTCCTTTTGAATGATAAAAGATAAAAATTTTTTTTCCAAGCATTTTTTTAAAAAATATAATCAAATTTACTAAGATCAGATTTTTTATCGTTATTAATGAATAGAAAATAGATTTTATCATCATTTAATAATTAAAATGTGCTACTTATTTTTTTTGAAAAAATACCTTTTAATTCTTTAATTTTAATTAATTTTTTTTTTGATAAATCATATACGATTTTATTTTTAATTAGATTAATTGACTTATCAATTGTTAAGAATGTTTTTTCTTTTTTACTATTTCTCGATTCTCTAAATTTTGGAAAAAAAATTTTTTTATTTTTAATTTTTTTTTTTAATTGCTTAAAATTTTTTTTTTGTAAAAAATAAGCATTATTCCCAGCAGAATTTGTACCAATAAAAATAAACTCTTTTGTTAACATTAATGAAATTAAAGCTTTTATTGAACACCCATAATATAAATTTGAATAATGTTCCTTTGTTCTATAAAAATTTTTTTTATAAGGCACAGTTATATTATGTTGATCTCCAAAAACGCCATTAAACTCACACACGATTATATCTGGAGTTATATTGAGTTCTTTTATTACCCAATAATCATTTCCATCAATATCTAAACTTAATAAACCTATGTTTTTGTCAAATTTATTGTCAATTAATGTTTTATTAATATTTTCTTTTGTTATTTTAATTTGTTTTGCAATTATACTATGTTTCCAATATAAACTTTGTCTTTTAATTTTTTGAATGTGATCTTTAGACATATCTATAATCAATCCATTCCAATTTCTTTTTTTTACCAAAAATCTAGTATTACATTCCCAATAATCTTCTATGCCGATTTCAATAAATTTTTTATTTTTTAATTTAAGATTATTTATTAACCAATCTATAATTCCATCATCTCCCCATTGTGAGAATGATGAAAATTCTATATCTGAAAGATCGTTTATTTTTTTTAAACTTTTAAAATTTTGATTTGATATTATTAAACCTGAATTAAATATTTTTTTTTCTATAAATTCGTTTGAGATTGTTATTAATATATCTTTGAAAGGATATAAAAAAAATTTTAATATTTTGATTAGTATGAATTTCATTAATAATTTGATATTATTGATTAATAACTAAATAAGCCTATATTTTGTCAAATTAAAATTAATTTAATTAAATATAGACTTATTAAAATAATCAAATAAATAAAGCTATTTATTAATAAATAAAACAAATGAGAAAAAAATAAGAATATGTATAACTATATCTATGGTTCAAAAAAACAGATTTTGAATGACCCTATTAATTTTTTAGTTTTTATAAAAAGGCTCTTACCTAAATATGTAAATTCTTTACCAGACTCTGCTATAGTCTCATTTTATGAAATCTTAAAAAAAAATAACAAAAATTCTACAGCTATAGTCGAAACTGGCGTCGGGTCTTCAACTGTTATTTTGTTTTTTTTTTCTTATTATTTTAAAAAAAAACTTTATACTTTTGATTTGAATCCAGACAAAATCTCTTTAATAAGAAGAATAATAAACGAGTCTATATGTTTGCCTCTAAATATAAATATTAATGAGTATTGGCAGCCAATTGCATCTAGTAGCTTAGATAAATATACAGGTATTGGATGTTTAAAAGAATTTAAGAAAAAAATAAATTTTGGTTTCTTTGATAGTGCGCATTCATTAAATCATTTAATTGAGGAAATAGACGTGTTTTGTGATATTTCAAATAATAATTTTATTATTGGTATTGATGATGGTGAAAAAAAAGATAATAAAGAGTTCCATTATGACTATGTCAATATGATAAGAAATAAAATTGGACTAAAAAATATTAAGAACCCCTCTTCTAATAAATGTAATTTTTTTTATAAAGAAATAGAGACACATTTAAAAAAGAAATTCAAAAAAACAGAGAAAATCAAAACATTTTTTGAAAAAAATTTTAAAAATGATTTGTATTTTAATTATTTTGGAAATGATATTTCATATGTTGGAATAGAGGACAAAAAAAAAATTAATAATTTTAAATATATAAATATTTTTAAAGGTAAAAAAAAAAGTTTTTTAAATATTTACAAAAATAGAATTTGTTTTTTTAAAATTAAAAAGTAATTAATTAATTTTTTTTCCTCCAAATTTAGTCTTATAGTTTATTATTTTTTTCAAAATATCTATTTCCTGTTTATTTCTTTTCAACCAAATTTGTCTATTCTTTTTTTCGTCTCTTTTAGAATTTGAAGAAATCATTTGATATACCATTCTTAATTGTGAATTTTCAGAAGCATTTGAGGACGAACCATGTAACAATTTATAATCAAAAAAAACGCACGAACCAGCTTTAAGCTCCAAATTAACTAATTCAAATCTTTTTGATAAATTAACTAATTCTTTAGAGCATGGAGTTAACTTAGATAAACCATTTCTAGTCATTACTAAATAATGTTTGATAAGACCAATTTTATGACTTCCTTTAAATACTCTTAAACAGCCAGAGCCTAGTTTATGATCTTCAAATGCAACAAAGCACTGTAAATAATCTGAATTTTTCGCTTTTTTATCCTTATGATATGCAAAATCCTGATGATAGAATTCATTGTCGCCATCAAATGCATTTTTTAAATAAAATTTTATAAACCATTTTTTCATTTCTTTTTCTCTTAGTTTTGAGCCTATTTGTAAAATTTTATCTATATTGGAAATATTATATAATTTTTTTTCATTAATTTTATTTAAAACACTTACTTTTGAATCAGTTTTTATTTTGCTGAATGGATGGTCTTTATCCAATTCACTTATTATCAATCTATTTTGATTTCTTTTAACAAGAGTAGATATTTTTCTGCAATCACTTTTAGTAAAAATATTTTTTACAACAAGATATCCATTTTTTTCAAAAAATTTCTGTTGTATTTTAGTTAATCTCATATAATTATTTAGCTAAATAGTTTAAATTTATAATAATATCAACACTTAATAATGGCTCAATTAATAAACGAAGGCTATACAAATTCATCAACTTTAATAAGTTACGGCAAAGGATCTAACATATTTATTAATAAAAAAAAATATTTAGATTTATCTTTTTGTGCAGGAACATATCTTTTAGGACATAATAGTCAAATATTTCAGAAAGCAATTACAGATCTTAAAAATAAAAAAATTTCTAATTTTGCAAGCCCCAATATTCATGCAGAAAATTTTGGGAAAACTTTAAAAAAAATAATTCCATCTTACTCAAAATTTGTTTTATGTAATTCAGGAACTGAATCGGTAACAAAAGGTATTAGAATTTGTAGAGCTATAACAAAAAAAAATTTAATTTTAAGTATAAATGGAAGCTGGCATGGTTCCGTTGATGAAACCTTATATAGCTATAGAAAAAGGAAGAAACAAAAACTTTCTGAAGGCCTATATTCTGATGGAAAAAAAATTATATTTGCAAATTATAATAACTTTAAAGAAACAAAAAAAATCATCAAAAAGTATAAGAGTAAACTATGTTGTATTCTAATTGAACCAGTACAAGCTTGTTTGCCGAACGAAAATTCTAAAGATTATTTAGTTCAACTCGCAAATTATGCCAAAAAAGAGAATGTATTACTTTTTTTTGATGAAATGATTACAGGCCTCAGAACTGACGGAAAAACAGTCCAACAAGAATATGGAATAAAACCAGACATCTCAACATTTGGCAAAAGCTATGGGGGAGGAATGCCAATAGGTTTTATTGGAATTAATAAAAAAATAGAAAATGAATTAAAAAAAAATAAAGTTTTTTTTGGTGGAACATTTTCTGGAAATTCAATTAGTATGTTTGTTGCTAATGAAACTTTAAAATATATTATTAAAAATAAAAATAAAATTTTTAAAAAAATAAATTTTCTTTCCGATAAATTTACCTCAGAACTTAACGATTACTTTTATAAAAAAAATTATGAAATAAAAGTTTTTCGATTTAAATCTATGATGAGACTAGTATTTTCTAATAAACTAATACAAAATAGAATTCAAAGAGATTTTTTAGAAAAATCCAGTCTACCCAAAATAAGATTATTTAAAAATCTTTTACTTAAAAATAAAGTTTATTATCCTAATAATGGAACTATTTTTTTTTCGTACTCAACTAGTTTAAAAGATGTAAAATACTTAATCAAAGTAATAAAAAAAATTGTCGATAAGATTTATGCCTAAAGAAAAAGTAGCAGCTGTTGTTATAGCAAGAAAAGGCAGTAAAAGGTTGCCAGGAAAAATGTACAGAAAATTTAATGGTGTCCCTTTAATTAAATTAAAGATTAATCAACTTTTAAAGACTAATGTCGATGAAATTGCTGTGGGAAGTGATGATTTAAAATTAAAAAAAATTTGTGAAAATTATAAAGATAGAAGAGTAAAATTTTACCTAAGAGAAAAAAGATTTTGTGATGAAATTTCAGAAACTCCAAATGCAATGGTAAAAAATATGAGTAAATTTCTAGATGCGGATATAATTTTATGGGCTCATCCAACAAACCCTTTAACAAACCATTCACATTATAATGATGCATTAAAAAAATTCAGGTTTTATCAGAAAAAAGGTTGGGATAGCCTTTATGCTGTTTCAGAACTAAATGATTATTTTTGGGACCATAAAAAAAAACCTATTAATCACAACCCGCAAGAAAAAGTTCATACACTTTTAAAAAAACATCAAATTAAATATATTTATGTAGATAATGGAGCAATTTACATCCGTAAAAAAAATGATTGGATTAAAGATGGTAAATTCTGGGGTAAAAAAGGCTTTATGTATGTTATGAACGAAGTAGATGGGTGGGATATAAATACACTTTGGGATCTTGAAGCTTGTAAACTAAAATCATTTAAAAATAAAATTTTTTAATGTCACTTAATAGCATAAAAAAATTTTACGATATTGGAAAAAAAGACCTATTCCCTATCTGTAGAAGTCTTACTGGGAATGGGAATAGAATAACTTTGAGTATAATAAAACGCTATTTTCCAAAATTAAGAATTTATGAAACTTTATGTAATGAAAAAGTTTTTGATTGGACAATTCCTAGTGAATGGAACATTGAAGATGCTTATGTGGAGGATAAGTTCAAAAATAAAATTATAGATTTTAAAAAAAATAATCTTCATATATTAGGTTACTCTATACCGATTAAAAAATATTTAAAAAAGGATGATCTTCTAGCAAAATTACATTCGTTACCTAAGCTGCCAAATGCTATTCCTTACCTAACATCTTATTACAAAAAAGACTGGGGATTTTGCCTATCTCATAAAGAAAAAAAAAAAATTATATCTAGTTATAAAAGAACTGACCAATTTAAAATTGTAATTAATTCTTCTCTAAAAAAAAGGGGGAAATTAAATTATGCAGAATATTTTATTAGAGGAAAGTCGAAACAGGAAATACTTATATCTACATATATTTGTCATCCATCTTTGGCTAACAATGAACTTTCTGGACCAATTGTAGCTATGAGCCTGATAAACTATTTTAAAAAAAAACATAATAAAAAATCAATTAGATTTATTTTTATTCCTGAAACAATCGGTTCAATTATATATTTAAGTAAAAATTTAAAAAAACTTAAAGAAAATGTTGTTGCGGGATATAATTTAACTTGTATTGGAGATAATAGAAATCACTCATGTATGTTAACAAAATACGGTAATACAATTTCAGATAAATGTTTAATAGAAGCTTACAAAAAATTAAAAATAAAACCTAAAATACACTCATTTTTAACAAGAGGTTCAGATGAAAGACAATATAATTCACCAGGTATAGATCTTCCAATAGCTTCAATTTTTAGAACAAAATATGGTCATTTTAAAGAACAGCATTCTTCCTTAGATAATTTTGAATTAGTCACACCCAAAGGAATTTACGGTGGATATAAAGTAGCCAAACAAGCAATAAAAAATGTAATCAATAAAGAAATTCCAACTTATAAAGTTTTATGTGAGCCTCAGTTAGGTAAAAGAGGTTTATATCCAAGTTTATCGAAAATTGGAATGTCCAAAGAACTTTTAAATGCTAAACAAATAACAGACTTTTTGCAGTTTTGTGATGGAAAATACGACATAAAAGAGATTAGTAAAATAATTAAAGTAAATTTGAAAAACACAAAAGAAATTTTTAACTTATTAAAGAAAAAAAAACTTATAAATACTTAAAGTGCTAATTTTTTTAACAGGACATAGAAAATCTGGGACAACATTATTACATAGCCTATTCGACGATCATCCAGATATAGATGTTTATCCGACTGACTTTACTTTCTTCTACTCTTATTTTCCATATTTTACAGAAAATCTGAAAAGCAAAAAAAAATTAATCAGAAGGTTAATGCATTTGACTGACAATACTATTAATAAACACTTTGTTAAAAAAAAAATTTTAAAAAGAAAAGATATAATATTTTTTAATAAAAAACTTTTAAAGAAACTTAAAAAAATTAATCTAAAGTCAAAAAAGTCGATCTTTAAAGTCATTATAGAGCATTGGAGTAATTTGAAAGGAAAAAAAATAAAAAAAAATATACTTATCAAAGAAACTAGTCAATCAATCTACTTTGATGAATACAAAAAAATATTTCCTAATTTAAAAATGATTAATATCGTTAGGGATCCAAGAGATAATTATGCTTCAATTAAATCTGGCCAAAAAAAATATTATAGTAAAATTGGATTGAGTTATTTACAAAATTTTGCCAGTGTTTTATTCAGATCTAGACAAGATTTATTATCTTGTTTTTATAATAAGAAAAATAAAAATTTTAAATTTATTACTTATGAAAATTTAGTCAAAAATCCCAAAAAAACAATGAGAAAGCTTTGTTCATTTTTAAAGGTAAAATACTCAGATATTTTAATTAATCCTACGTTCGATGGAAAAGAATTTTACGGTAATAATTTTAATAAAGAATTAGTTGGCATAAACAAAAAAAATGTTAACAATTGGAAAAGAAGAATTACCTCGGAAGAGGCAAATATTATAGAATTCTATTTGTCAGATATGCTAAAAGTATACAGATATAAAACTTTTACAAACAAAATTAAAATAAAAAAAGATTTTAGTAAATTTAATGACTTAATTAATTCAAAATATTTTTTTGTAGATAGCTTTAAAAATGTTAAAAAATAATCTGAAAAAAATTAAAAGAACTAAATTTTGGTATTATTTTTTATTTTTAATAGTAAAACCTTTTTTTGAATTAATTTGGAAATACTTAATTAATTTTCATGGGCTTATACTTAAAAATATTTGGTTTTTTAGAAAAAAAAGAAATTTTATAAGCCTTGAAAAAAATGATAAGAAAATTGTTTACAATCAAAAAGAATTTATTCAGTTAGCAAATGAAATTAATAGCCAATTTGACACAAAGTTATTAAATAAAATTAATTTAATTATTAAGAAAGGTATAATAACTGAAAATAAATCAAATCACGGCAAAAAAACATACACTATCGATACATTTGAATTTTTAAGTGAAAAAACAAAGCAAAATATTTTCAATCTAGCAACCTCAGACTTAATGATATCTACAGCAGCAAATTATCTTGGAGTATTTCCAATCTTATCAAGAATAATAGTTAATTATAACATACCGAATGATCCCGACGATCAAAGAGGAGCGATGCTATGGCATAGAGATGACTTTGGATACAGATCTTTAGATCTTTTTTTATCTATAACCGACATTGATAAAAACAATGGACCTTTTTTTTCACTCTACAAACCATTAAAATTGGGAACTTTTTCTAATTTCGATAATAAAGAAGTTTACAGCGAAAAGGGTTATAGAGGTAAGATTAGCGACAAAAATTTTTCTTTACCTGTTAAAAAATATTCAGTGATAAACAACATGGGCAAGAGTGGTACAGGTATAATTATAGATAGTTTTTCTAGTTTTCACAAAGGTGGGGGATGTAAACAAAATCATAGAATTATGCTAAGAATTTCCTATCAAACAATCGACTCTATAAGCCTTAAAAAACAAGCAAATAATTTTTTAAATTTTTATAAAATTTCAAAAAATGAGACTAAAGATATTTTTTTAAAATACATGCTATTTAAGAGATCAATATTTTTTGAGAAAATTAAGTTGCCAAATTTTTTGTTATACTTTTATAGACTATTTCAATTTAAAGAGAATTTATAAATTTAAAAATATTGTTTCTTGATTGTTTTTAAAATTTGCAAAGATCCTGGTAAATTATCATATTTATTCTTTAATTTTGCATTTTTTTTACCAAAATATATTAGCTTGTATTGTTTAAGATTTATAACAAAGTTTTTTATAAAACTATCATATAAATTTTTCTTTTTTTTAAAAAATTTATCTATATCTTTTTTTTTTATCATCTGATAATTCTCCATTTCATATGAAGGAATATTAATTCTGTTGGGATAATATTTATTTCTGTCATAATAAAAGGGTCCCATTAAACGACTATTAAGATTAATTAATCTTTTTTTTAAAATCAAAGCATCAAACGTAGTACTGGACTCATGAGAAACTGTAGTATGGGCTCTTAAAATGTAATATTGAGTTTTATATTTAATTACTTTTATTTTTTTTGACAAATGCTTTTTTATTACAGATGATTTTACCTTTGGATGAACACAAAAAACGATTTTTTTTTTGTAAAACTTTTTAAGTAATAGAAGTATCTTATTTAAAAAAAAATAATATTTTTCTCGATTTTCTTTACTTTGACTTAGCCCATGTCTCTTAACATCTGGATGGTCAAAACCACCATCTAAAAAAACTATGTAATCCTCTTTTGCTTTATTCGATAAGTTAAGAAAACTATCATAAGCTCTACAATTTATATGATGTAAATTTCGAATATATCTTATGTCAATGAATGGAAAAAATTTATAAATTCTATGACCAATTTGTTTTTTAATTAAATTTATATTTTCTATTGAGCCCTCAAACATATGGTCAATTTTTGGAAAAATATTTATTAAAACAAAAAATCTAAATATTAAAAAATTTATTCTTTCGTTTTTTAACGAAAAAATTTTTTTTTTAAAAAATTTAAATTCTTTTTTTACTCCTATTGACATGTTCAATATTAATTTTACATCGTTTTTTTTAAATAGGAAAAGAGTTCTAAAATATTCAAATGTTTTACCAAGCGATACAAAAGTAATTAATTGATGTTGTTTTAAAAATTCATCTAGTTCAGTATAATTTTTAGGAAAAAAATAATTTTTTTTTTTTAAATATTTTTTATTTGGATTAATTTTAAAAATCAAATAACTTAAATCTATAAAATAATAATTTTTAATTTCTTTATTTAAATTTTGTAATATTTCCTTAAAGACATATTTTTGTCTCTCGAAAGAACCCACAAAAGTGTATCCTAAAGTTTTTTTTCTCATTTGATTTTGATAAATCTTCCTGCTTTAACTTTATATATTTTAGAAAATTTTTTTAATGAATCTTTTTGATGAGTAATCAATATGATTAATTTTTTTTCATATAACTTAAATATCTTCTTTATAATTTTATCTCTAAGTTTAACGTCTATTGAATTCAATGACTCATCAAAAATTAAAACTTCAGATTTTCTATACAATGCTCTTGCGATTCCAATTCTTTGATTTTGCCCACCTGATAATTTAACACCTCTTTCACCAATAGTATCCTTTTTTCTATAATTATTACTAATATTCTTAAGATCTAAAATTTGAATTATTTCGTTAATTCTTTTATTGTCAAAGCGAGTAATTCCTAAAGAAATATTTCGTTTTAAATTTTCGTCAAGAGTTAAAAAATTTTGTGGCACATAACTTATAACATTCTGCCATTTATTAATTTGATCATTAAAATTAAATTTATCTATTACTATTTTTCCTTTAGTTGGTTTGAGAAGCCCAGTTAAAATATTTATAAATGTGGTTTTTCCTGATCCTGTATCTCCAATTATACCAATTTTATCGTCATTTTTTAAAGTTAAATTGATATTTTTTAAAATTAATTTTTTTTTATTGGGATACTTAAAACTAACATTTGAAAGTTTAATTTGATTAAATCTAAATCCTTTTGATGTATTACTAATTAATAGTTTTTTATTCTTTATAAATTTAAAATATGAATTACTAAAAATTTTTGTAGCGTTTATATTATAAATTATATTTGAAACATTTGAGAATATATTTGATGTTCCAGGCATTAATTTTGAAGCTCCTAATATAAACATTGATAACGTAAGAACAATTTCAGTAAATGATGTGTCATTCAAAGTTAAAAAAATAATAATAAGACTAATTAAAATAACGACTGAGATTTCTACTATAGACCTCGGAATAGAAAATATAAAATTACTTATAAAGCCTGATTTAAGATTTTTAAAATTATGAAAATCAAAATTTTCAATAAAAAAATTTCTACTATTAGAAATGATGATTTCCCTAATATTAGAAAATGCTTGTTGTAAACTTTTTAAGGCTTTTCCACTATGAATATGTCTGTCTTCACCCAAATCAACTAAAATTTTTTTTGTAAAGTTAGAAAAAACTATACCAACAACAGTCAAAACTACGACAACAATTAATGTTATTTTAAAATCAATTAACAGTAAAAATATAAATATAGTTAAGACTGATACAAAAGTTGATAAAATAGTTAGCATGGGTCTTAATAAATTAAAACTTACTATGTTACACTCTGCACCAATATTTTTAATAAGATCTGCCGAATTGTTTTTTACATGAAATAAATAGTTTTGGTTGAGGTAATACTTCAGTAAATTTTTTGAGTTTTTTCTTAAAAAGTTATATGTCAACTTATTCTCTAACCATTTCAAAGACAATAAAAAGAAATTTTTAGTAAAAAAAATTATTATTATAATAAAGATCACTGTAGAGTTTTTTTTAAAAATCTCAAAATTTGTTAATTCTAAAATTTTATTAAAAAAATTATTTGAAAAACTAACTTCATTAGTGAGATTTGAAAAAAGAGGAACTAGAATGCTAATCGAAAAAATTTCTAGAAACATGTTTATAATAGCGAGGGAAAATAAAAGCATAACTAATGCTTTCTCTTTTTTATCTAATAATGCAAATATTTTATTGATTTTTTTCATATAGTCTTAAATTTCAATTATATTATTTGAAAAAATCTTTATAAATTCTTCTTGTTTTTTTAATGGAAAATTTTTTTTAAAAACTCTTTCTTGCCTTATTAGACTTTTTGATAAAGTGTCAGTTGTGAATATTTTTGGATTATCTTTTATTCTTGAGTAAGTTTTTTTTAAAATTTTTTCCATTATCGAATGAATTGAGTATTTTCCATGGAAATTATACTGATTAAAATACAATTCATGATAAATTTTATTAATGTCATCTTGATCAGAAAATTTTAGTTTATCCCAATCCTTTTTTAATATATTAATATATTCACTTTTACTGGACCATTTGTTTGAAATTCTATATTTTGACTCCCATGGACATTTTGAAGATGAAATAGTTTTATATTTTAAGAGAGACATCTCTAAAATTACAGTCCCATGATGCGTAAGACCAATGCAATTTTTATTTAATCTATTTAAGATATCTTTGTTATTAATGCTTCTATCAATAAAGTAAAAATTTTCATTTTTTTCATATATTTTTTTTACTTTATCAAAAATTTTTCTATCCCAATCACTAAATATACCTCTGCTCTTTTTATAATAATTTGGATGACCTTTGATAATAGCTTTTTTATTATTTTTTTTTAAAAAGTCTAAAGTAAAAATCAACCAATCGTAAGTTGTTTCAAAACCATCAAAACCTCTTGACATTTGTGCGTCTGTAAATGAGTGCGGAAAAATTATATATTGAAATTTGTGTAATTTAAGTTTTAAAAAATTATCTAAAGTTTTATATTTTGTATCAGTCATCCAGGGTATATATTTATTACTTTGTTTAAGATATCTTTTTTTAAAATTTTCAACTTTTCTTTTCTCTTGTCGTTTTAAATTTTTTTTTAAATACTCAATAGAGATTGATTTAGAAAAATCAAAATATTTTTTTTTATTCTTTCTAAAATCAATCCTAAAAGCAGACTTTGGATAAACGTTTGAATAAATAACTTTTCTATTTTTTGCAAAAATTTGATAATAAACACCATTGAGATACATTAGATGATCTAGATAAACTCCTTTAAAATCGTAATTTTTTAAGTAATTTTTTGAAGTTCTAAATATACATCCCACTAAATAAAAGTTTTTAATCATAAAATAATAAAAATAAAATTTTGAAGAATAAGACTTAAAATTTCTATAAGTTCTTGATAGGACATGATTTCCTATTTTAATATTTTTAAAATGAATACTTGACCTAATGCCTTTACGAAAAATTTTTCCAGAAAATATTAGATAGATAAGAAAAATCAGATAATCTAATTCAGGAATTTTTTCATTTTTAATAAATAAGAATTTAGTTCTAAGATTATTTTTTTTTTCGAAATTTGTTTTAAAAGAATTTAGATAAAGTCTATATATCAAGTTAGGCTTTCTTGATGTAAGAAAGTAATTCATCAATTATTGTTCAATGAATTAATTATTTTTTTAATTTCACTTATTTTCAAAAATCTCATTGGCTTGTCACTCGTAAATGAAAAATTTCTTTTCACTTTTTTTTGTTTATTTGGTTTATTCTTTCTATATTCATAATCTAAGGATCTAATTGCATAATAGTCTCCGTAATCAACTGTATTAGAACTATCGTGCACTGAAATTAACTCTTCATGTATTTTTTCACCTGGTCTTAATCCAATATAATCAATTTTTCTTTTTGGGTTTATAGCTTTAGTAATATCTAAAATATTATATCCTTTTAATAATTTAGGAATAATAATCTCTCTTCCATCACTATTTTTTAATGTCCAAAAAACTGCCTCAACTGACTCATTCAAACTTATACAAAATCTTGTCATTCTAGAATCAGTAACTTTAAAATTTTTATTTTTTTTATTTAAATCTAAAAAAAATGGTATTACAGAGCCTCTACTTCCAGAGACATTTCCATATCTTACAACAGAAAATTTTGAGCCTTTGTTTGTAGAAATATTATTTGCTGCTAAAAATAATTTATCAGAGCACAATTTAGTTGCTCCATATAGATTTGTCGGAGAAGATGCTTTATCTGTGGATAGTGAGACTACTTTTTGCACATTGTTTTTAATGCTGGCATTAACTACGTTATTAGATCCCAAAACATTTGTATTAATAAACTCAAACGGATTATACTCTGCAAATGGAACTTGTTTTAATGCTGCGGCATGAATGACAAAATCTACAGATCTAAATGCCAAATTTAGTCTATCAGAATCTCTTACATCTCCTAAAAAGTATCTCATAAATTTGTACTTTTTTTCAGGAAATTTTTTTTGCATTTCAAATTGTTTAAATTCATCCCGACTAAAAACTATCAATCTTTTTAAATTAACTTTTTTCTTTATTAAATATTCTATTAGAGCTTTGCCAAGACTGCCTGTGCCACCAGTAATAATTAAATTTTTATTTTTTAGAAAATTCAAATTCATTTTTTATCTCTTATGCCCCCCTTACAAATATTATTATCTATCTTTTTAAAAATTTCATCTTTGCTCATCTTGGATATTTTATAGAATACCTCGTTAAATAAATCTAAATAATTTTCAATTATGTTATTTTTATGTTCTGTACATACATAAATAGCATTTCCTGCCAATATATTTCTCTTCAATAATTCTGAAGAGATAAAACTTTTGTAAAGTAAATTGTTTTCCTCAAAAACAAACTTTGGAATTGCATCAAGACCATTAATTCTAATTTTGATATTGTTTTGTTTTGCTATTTTTTCCCACGATTGTTTTATTTTTTTTCCAGTTTTTGAAACAATTTCCCAACTCTTTATCTTTTGCATTTGGTTTAATGTTTCAATAGCCGCTGCTGATCCTATCCTCTCAGTCCAAAATGTTGAACTTATAAAAGTATTAGTTGCTTCTCTCATTATCGAATCCTTTCCAACTACAGCATTAATTGCATATCCATTACCTAAAGCTTTTCCATATATGACAATATCGGGAATAACACCATACTTGTAATGCAAACCTCCATAAGTCTCTCTAAAACCAGATGTACATTCATCAAATATTAAGGGTATTTTTTTTTTAAGAGTAATTTTTCTTACTCTTTTTAAAAAATTATTCAGTGGTTTTTCATCTCTGGATACTTCCATGATGACGGCTGCTAAACCATTGTTGTTAATAATTTTTTCTAACATTTTGAAGTCATTGTATTGAAATGTTTTTATATTTTTTTTATAATTTGATGGAACACCTTTAATAGGCAGATTTTTCATTAAATGATTATCTAAATTATTTTTTTTTTCTAAATTTGATGCTAAATACCAATCTTGCCAACCATGATAGCCACATACTGCAACTTTTTCTTTATTTGTTGCTGCTCTAGCAATTCTTATCGCAATAGATGATGCCTCACCTCCTGTTCTTGCAAATCTTACATACTTTGCCCAATCATTAATTTCTATAAGTTTTTCTGCTAATATAATTTCATCTGTATTATTTAAAGTAGAAACATTTCCTTCTTTGATAACTTTTTGAACAGCTTTATCTACATACTTATTGCTATATCCCAATAAGTTTGTTCCAACACCCATAAACGATAAATCGTAGTATTTTTTATTTTCCATATCCCAAACTACACATCCTTTAGTTTTTGAAAAATATGCCGGCCATTTATGAGGTAAGAACAAATCTGGGTTTTTTGAGAATAACATTGAACCACCAGGTATGACATTGTTTGCTCTTTTCCAAAATTTTTGACCTTTATTCAATTTATACCCTTCATCTCTTTTTATATTAGAATTTATAGAAAATAATTTTTTTCTTTTTTTGTACAAATTTTCTATATCTTTTAATTTAAATCGTAGAATTTTTGAACTAAAAATATCTAGAATTTTTTTAATTAATTCAAAATCTTTTGGCTCATCTATGGTTAATCTTAAATTTGAAAGATCTTTATAATATTCATAATTATCAATTTTTATTTTATTTAAATCTTTAATATGTGACGTTACATGTTCTCTATGCAAAGCATTTTTTGCTGACATAGAAAGTTTATTAAGAATGTTACTTTTAAAAATCTCTACATCTAAACCATCGGGAAAAGTGGCTGGGTTATTATTCGATAAATAATCTAATTTTTCTTTTTCATAATATTTGATCATTTTATCTATTAGATTAATGTCAGAGAATGGACAATCAGATGTAATTCTTATTATGTTTTTAGTTGGAAATTTTTTTACAACCTGTTTATATCTTCTTATCAAATTGGAGTTATCGCCTCTTAAAAAATTAGTCTTACATTTTTTACAAACTCTGATTATAGCTTCATCTTTTATATCTTTTGTACAAGCAACAATTATTTTTATTGGATATTTTGAATTCTTTAATCTTTTTAATAAAATTTCTAAAAGTGTTTGATTTTTAAATCTTTTTAATATTTTACCTTCAAATCTTGTAGATTTGAATCTTGCCTGAACAATGATCAAATATTTTTGAATTTTTACCATTTTCTTGGATCAATCAATCTACAATCTTTAGAAGACAAATATTTTGGAAAATTTATATTTTTTGTTTTCTTATTAAATACAGAATATATCATTTTTAATTGTTTTACATCCTCAAATCCAAAAATTGCATATTTGATGAACTTATTTTTTTTTAAATATAATATACAGGCTTCAAATCTACTAATTGAGTGTTTTTGACAAAAATAGTCGAATTTTCTAAATAATGACCTCCATTTTTTAAATTTTTTAAATTTAATATTGTTATTTTCATAACAAATTAATAGACCTTGTAAAAAACAAGATCTTGAATGAATTTCAATTTTATTTTTAATTATATATTTTTGAAAGAGTTTATTTTCAAACCTTCTATCAAAAATATTAATTGGTATTTGTAAAATATCTGGTTTAAAAAAATTTTTAAAAAGTCTCAAATCTTCTATGGAATAAATTGAAAAACCTATTTTTTTTAAATATTTTTTTTCTTTTAAAAATTTTAAACTGTCGTATAAAATAATCCTATCATTAATTTTTAAATCATAAATATTATGAATTAATAATGCATATATTCTCTTTCTTTTTAATCTTTTTAAA
>MDTE01185439.1_pt1 | contig 17108 bp, 20 predicted proteins | sample 811231 | NCBI WGS metagenome assembly MDTE01 (sample SAMN05326651, study PRJNA326480) | marine metagenome | isolation source: seawater | place: Indian Ocean: Red Sea | collected 2010
AACAGGGTGGCGGACATGGGAGGTTCCGAACGGTACGCGTGCCGCGACCCTGAGCTATCGTCCACGGCCAGATCTTGAGATTCGGTATGCCATTTTCCCGCCGGCCCCTGCCGCTAGCCTCCGTCCCGGTGACGTGCCGTAAGAGTTTCGAATGAAGCCGTCATCTCCAGCTGATTGGTTAGATCCTCAAGGCGATCCGACCCCCGTCCTCGATCCGGAAGCCCACATGCTCGAAATGGCTGCGCGTCGGGGCCACAACAAAGACGTGGTCTGCCCCCAAGTAGTTGTAGGGGGATTCATAGACCTGATGACTGCCCCAATGGTCAAGGCAACCAGGGCTGTCGATTCAAATGTTCATCCACAACTAAAGCTGGGCACCCTGCGTGATTGTCCAATCGGAGTGGCCACGATTCCCGTCGGAGCAGCACGTGCCGTGGCAGTACTAGAAGAACTCATTGCCCTAGGCGCACGTACCATCCTGATTGCGGGAGCCACCGGCAGCCTGCAATCTTCCATTGGGGTTGGAGATTATGTAATTCCGACAGAAGCCGTACGCGAAGAAGGCGTCTCCTTTCACTATGCCCCACCCAGTGAAATTGCCCGGGCGAATGGAATAGCTACACGGACCCTGATTTCTGCGGCTCACAACAGTTCCCGGGCCGTACATACAGGCAGCGTCTGGACCACCGATGCCCTGTACCGGGAATTTACCGGCAAGATCCGAACGTTCGCGAACCAGGGGGTCCTGGGCGTCGATATGGAAACCTCTGCACTAATGATCGTCGCCGCATTTCGACGAGTGGAACTTGGGATCATCCTGACTGTAAGCGACCTTGTGTATCGCAACGACTGGCCTAACATCTTTGGAACCGATGTATATCAAGACAATTGCGTCCACATGGCAGACATCGTGATGCAAGCCATCGGGGAACTCCTCGAAACGACCGGGAGGGTGTAATGGCTCCACAAGCAGCTGAACGAGTGAATCGATGTATACAGTTGCATCAATCGGGACAGCCCCTGTTTTATACCGGCCTAACTGAACGGCTTTCGCATGATCTTGGCCGCCAGATGGCCAGCACATGGGCGGACTTCATCCTTGTGGAGTTTGAGCACTATTCGCTCGATACGCGCGCCCTAACAGACTTCATGTATGGACTCCGCGACGGAGGACCAACCAACTCAGGCCACCGAACTCCGACGGTCCTGTGCACTTTGCCAGCAAACGGGATGACGGCCACAGAAGTTGAAGCGAACAGCTGGCAAATTCGTCACATTCTCAGCTCAGGCGTACACGGGATCGTGCTATGCCACGCCCGCTCCGCTGAAGCCACGCGCGCGTTTGTCAACGCGTGTCGATACCCAACCGCGGTGCTCGGACGGGATGTCGGACTATCCGAAGGAACTCGTGGACTCGGTGGTCAATTTGCAGCAGCTGAGATTTGGGGAGTATCACCCGATGAGTACATTCGGCGTGCCGAACCCTGGCCCCTTAACCCGGATGGTGAACTGTTGCTCGGAGTGAAAATTGAAGACCGGGATGGTGCTGCACATGCTCACGAGATTGCCTCCACGCCCGGTCTCTTTTTTGGGGAGTGGGGACCCGGTGATATGAGTCTTTCACACGGTCACATTGGCGGGCACGATCCCCCATATCGGACTGATGTCGACGACGCGAGACAGTCAGTCCAGAAGGCCTGCAGTGAAGCTGACCTGGCATTTCTCTGTAGCTGGAATGACCCATCGATGAGCGTCGAAGCCCGTGCCCAACATCTGCTACACACGGTGGGTGCCACCATCATTAGTGGTGAAGAAGCATTGGCCCAGGCAGGACGAAATATCACGAATCGACAGATGCCTGTCTGATTTTCCAGCACTCGTCGCGGCCTGACCTCTTACACTGATGACACCCTGTAACCGACACGTTGTCAGAGAAAGACCAAAACATGCGAGTGGGATTCATCGGTCTTGGAGCCATGGGACTGCCTATGGCTCGTAACCTCAGATCCGCCGGGTTCGATGTCGTTGTTCATAATCGAAGTCGAGGGAAGGTCGACGACTTTGTCGCTGAAGGCGGCACTGCCGCCGCCACCGCCGCCGAACTTGCTGCGTCCGTCGACGTGGTTTGCACCTGCTTACCAATTCCATCCGTCTGCGAAGAGGTTTTTCTTGGGCCAGACGGCGTGGATAGTGGCACCCCTGGTGAACAGCTCTGGATCGACTTTAGTACCAACGGCCCGGACACATCCCAACGCATCAGCGATGCAGCGAACAGAAACAATTGTGCCTATCTTGACGCACCGATTAGTGGCGGTGTTTGGGGTGCTGAAGCCGGAACCCTGGCAATCATGGTTGGCGGAGATGCTGATGCTTTTGCCCAAGGCGCGCCGGTCTTTGACGCAGTAGGAGCCAACATCAAGCACTTCGGGCCATCCGGTAGCGGAAGTGTTGTCAAGCTCGTCAACAACCTCATCGGCGCAGCAACAAACGCCGTGATTGCCGAAGGCTATGTCGCGGCGGTTAAATATGGAATCGATCCGGCCGCCATGTTTGAGACGCTGCAGAGCGCAACCGCAGCTAGTCCGGGCCATGAACGTATGATTGGCGAAGGTGTCTTGCTGCGAGATTTCGAACCAAAATTCGCCCTAGACCTACATGCCAAAGATCAACAACTCGCCGCGGACCTGGGCAAGCTCGTTGGTGTTCGAATGCTGGTCACGAGCACAGTTAACGAGATATACAAGGAAGCTCAAGCAAAGGGTTACGGCGGAAACAACACAACCGCCGTCATCCGTCCTCTTGAAGATCTTCACGAGGTCACGGTGGAATCATCCCCATAGCCAGTGCGAATACGTCGTCTAAACCATATTGTGCGAGGAAACATGTGATGGCTGACCACCTCAATGTTCTAGGTGTCTCAGGCAGTCTGCGTCAGGGCTCGTTCAACACCGGGCTCATCCGAGCAGCAGTCGAACTCCAGCCCGACGGACTGCGCTGCACGAGGTTTGACCTCCACGACATCCCGCTTTTCAACAGCGACCTTGAAGATGAAGCCCCCCCCGCTCCCGTCGCGTCATTTTATTCAGCACTCACATCAGCGGACGCCCTGTTACTTGCGGTACCCGAATACAACTATTCGATAACCGGGGTCCTAAAAAATGCGATCGACTGGGCCTCGCGCGGGGACCCTTCGCCACTGGATGGCAAACCCCTGGCAATTTTGGGTGCTGGCGGACGGCATGGAACCGTTCGCGCCCAGTCACATATGAGGCAGATTGCACTACATAACAGTATGCGTGTCATGATCGACCCAGAACTACATATTGCTCGCCCACGAAAGCTCTTTGACGATCAGGGCAACCTGACTGACGAACAAACTCGAACCAGGTTACGAGAATTCCTCGTCGCCTTTGCGGCCTGGATCACACACAGCCAAAACGATCCGACCCTTCGTTACATATAAGCCAAACACCGGATATCTAGATCGACCTAGCTGCCGGGGGGCGATGTATCGCCCACAATCACGCGCGTGACGTCACACGGGCCCATCTTCAACCCCTTCGTGATGCTTCGGATCAGGAACCGTACACTTACATCCCATAACCAGTCATTCCCGCTATTGATAGGATCAGTACATGCCGCCTGCCACACCAATTACAGTCGCACACGGAGACGGTATCGGGCCCGAAATTATGGCCGCCGTACTCGAAATACTCAGCGCTGCAGGAGCTGAGCTTGACATCGAAACGATTGAGATCGGTGAACAGGTCTACCTGCGCGGCACACCTTCAGGAATCGATGACAGCGCATGGGAATCCATCCGGCGAACACGAGTGTTCCTTAAAGCACCGATTACCACCCCTCAAGGCGGGGGGTTCAAGAGCCTAAACGTCACGACCCGTGTTGCCCTAGGGCTTTACGCCAACGTCCGACCGGCTATCTCGTACCACCCGTTCGTCCAGTCCAAACACCCGGATATGAATCTGGTCGTGATTCGAGAGAATGAAGAAGATCTGTACGCAGGTATTGAGCATCGGCAAACCGCCGATGTCATGCAGTCGCTCAAACTTATTACCCGCCCTGGCAGTGAGCGGATTATCCGGTTCGCTTTTGACTACGCACAACGAAACGGCAGATCGAAAGTCACCGCATTCGCTAAAGACAACATCATGAAGCTGTCCGATGGTCTGTTCCATGACGTGTTTGACGAAGTTGCCGCGGACTATCCAAGCATAGAAGCGGAATACTGGATTGTTGACATTGGTGCCGCCAAGCTGGCCGACACCCCGGAGGCCTTCGATGTCGTCGTCTTGCCCAATCTCTACGGCGACATTCTGTCTGATGTTGCGGCGCAGATCGCCGGATCCGTAGGCATGGCAGGAGCTGCAAATGTAGGCGAAGGAGCAGCTATGTTCGAAGCTATCCACGGGTCCGCTCCCCGACGCGCCGGCCAAAACCTCGCAAATCCCTCTGGACTTCTGAACGCTGCTGTTCTCATGCTCGTCCACATCGGGCAACCGAATATCGCCTCAACGGTTCAGAATGCCTGGATGCGAACCCTTGAGGATGGGATTCACACATACGACATTTACGACGAAGAACGAAGCAATAAAAAAGTTGGCACCCGCGAGTTCGGGGCCGCTGTTACAAGCCGGCTTGGCGAACAACCCACAACCCTAACGCCAGCCACCTTTGGGGCAGAAGGCGCCAAAAACACACCCACTGCATCGGTTTCGTCCAACGTAACCCCAATTAAGCAAACCGTCGGCGTTGACGTTTTCTTTGACTGGACTGGCGGAACCCCATCCGATCTAGCAAGTCTTCTCAAGCCCGCCAATAGTGGTGAACTGGTGCTGCAGATGCTAAGCAACCGAGGCGCCCAAGTATGGCCAGAAGCCCTAGCAGATGGTCTGCTTGTCGACCACTGGCGCGCCAGATTTACTGGACATGAGGTATCGGCCGTAAGTCACGCTCAGATCGCAGCACTGCTCACCCGTATCGCTGAAACAGGACTTGATTTCATAAAAACCGAAAACCTGTGCACCTTTGATGGCAAGCCGGGTTACTCACTCGCCTTAGGAGAATAAACAACATGAGCACATCATCCGAAGTCCCGCTGGTCGGTATCGTGATGGGTAGCGCGACAGATTGGGATGTCATGCAGCGAGCCACAAAGACGCTGGCCGAGTTTGACGTTGCCTACGAAGCCCGGGTGCTGTCAGCGCATCGCACACCCGATGAAACCGCAGAGTGGGCAAAATCGGCCGAAGAACGAGGACTCCGCGTGTTGATCGCCGCAGCAGGTGGAGCCGCCCATCTAGCAGGGGTGGTAGCCGCTCATACGGTATTGCCCGTCCTGGGCGTCCCTATGCAAGCATGGTCTCTAGACGGTCTGGACTCCCTGCTGGCCATGGCCCAAATGCCCCGCGGAATCCCGGTCGCGACATTGGCGATCGGAAGTGCAGGAGCTACAAATTCCGCTCTGCTAGCTATCGAGATCCTTGCCCTAAGCAACCCAGACTTACGTGAGAAACTAAGCGAATTTCGTGCAGCGCAAGCCCGTGACATCTTGAACACAACTCTGGAATAGTCCACCTGAATACATCAAGTGCGCGGGAATTACTTCGTACAGGTGTCTACGACCACCCGTGCCTTGCTGCAAGTACCGGTACTCCAAGGATGGTGATCACCCATGACGACGTCACATAAGCTTTTTCAGAAACACTGGGATAGCGTACAGAGTGGCGATATGGACGCTATTGTGCGCGACTATGCCGAGGATGCTCTGCTGATCCGACCAGACCGGACACTTTCAGGACACGAAGGCTGCCGAACATTCTTTCATGATCTATTCCAAGAACTTGAAGGATTTTCAGCTCAACAACACTCGGTAACCATTAGTGAAACAACCGTACTTCTCGAATGGCGAGCTAGCCACGCTGACGGACGCCAAGCAATCGGCGTCGACACCTTCATCATCGAAAACGGAAAGATTCATATCCAAACCCTTGCGTTTGAGATTCAGTAGCCATGCAACATCGCGCGCAAGTAGTGAGATATGGACCTGCCATATCCACCTCCTAAGTCCACCCGAGAACACATGACTCAACCCGTGCACGTGAGGTTCTGCAGCTGGGGGGTTAGACTCGCACCCCGATGCCAAGGGTGGAGGCAGAGATGACCATAGGTTCAGGATCGCATGTCTACGAAGTTGTTGATGATTGGGGAAATCTTCCAGACGACTTGAGCTTTGGCACCACCCATGGGGTAGTAGAGGACTCCCACGGTCGTATCTACATCCACCACACCAATAGCCCCTCGGTCTTTGTCTTCGATGCCGATGGCAACTTTATAGACGCCTGGGGCGAAGCCTATGCCGAACACGCCCATGGCATGCATCTCGTACAGGAGTCTGATGGTGAGTACCTCTACCTCTCCGCTACCCGCCACCATTTCGTCGCCAAGACAACACTCACCGGCGATGAGGTGTTCAGGATCAGTACGCCTGATCTCCCTGCCATCTACGACGAGACTCGCCTGTTTGTCCCAACAGAAACTACGGTAGCTCCGAACGGTGACATCTACATCACAGATGGATACGGCGAGCATTGGATTCACCAATATCGATCAGACGCCTCTTACGTTCAGTCATTTGGAGGGCCGGGATCCGAACCGGGACAAATAAATAACCCTCATGGAATCGAGATCGACCTTCGTCACGATACCCCCCGTCTAACCGTGGCTGACCGACGTAACTCACGTCTTCAATACTTTTCGCTGGATGGCGATCACATTGGATTTCTCGACCACGATCTTCGATTGCCATGCACAGCCAAGTATCACGACGGTGAAACCTATGTTCCGGACTTGCACTCCCGACTAACGATCTTCGATTCCAATGACGAGTTAATCACCCATCTAGGTGACTGGCCTCGCTGTTGGGAACGGGACGATTGGCCAAATCTCCCACGATCAGAATGGACGAGTGGAAAATACTCTTCGCCTCACGACATGCATGTAGATGGAAGCGGCAACATCTATCTCGTTGAATGGCTACCGGAGATCGGTGGCAAGGTCACCAAACTGCTTCGCCAGTAACTCAATTTAAACAACAGACCATGGGGATCTGCCAATGACAGTGGATAACGCTGCCCGAGATCTGTGAAATTCAGGATCAGGAACTCGCGAACAAAGTCGTTGAAGCGTGGGCACATGCACTGGCGCAAAGTTCCTTCGAAACCATTGCAGACATTCCAGCCTCCGGTAACCCCGACACGCCTCCTCTCAAGACCGGAACGCAGACAGATCACATCCGCGGTGTGACGCGTCTCGCCATAGCAATCACGGATGAGCTTGGTCAACAATTCCAGCAACTGGCTGTAGATCGAGATCTCGTGATTGCCGCAGCGCTATGCCATGACGTTGGCAAGCCATGGGAATTCGATCCCAAGAATCAGACCCGTTGGTCCAATAACCGGATCCGTACTGGCTGGCCTTCAATCCGACATCCTGGATACGGAGTGCATATCTGTTTGACGGTAGGACTTCCGGAAGAAGTTGCTCACGTCGCAGGTGGACATTCGGGAGAAGGCGAACTCGTACAACGCAGCCTGACTAATGTGATTGTGCACCAAGCCGACTACGCTTTCTGGGGTGTTCTTAGAGCTGGCGACCTGCTGAACGATGGAGCCTAACCACTCCACCAGCTTAAGGTGGTGGCAACGCGCGCAGGGTCAGACGTGCACCGGTCTCACGCTCAACAACCCCTGTCAGAACATATGGATCGGCCCCAGATAGGTCAAAGGTGAAACGTCCTGATACATCAGCCCACGGATCGCGTCGTTCCATGTCAAACACGCCTATGCGCACATCCTGCCCCGTGATTCGAACCTCTTTATCCGACCCAGAGCGTGTGTACTCGATCGTCCCGCTGACCTGTATTTCATTCTCATCGGTCACGGATGGATCCAGACGAAGCACATAACCGTCAAACTGAATCCGAAGCGTAGTCATCCCTTCCTTTTCAGTCCGACGAAGGGTCGCGGTGCCTCTCGTCCCATCAATCACGCGCGTACCATCAAACCCCTTAATCCCTGGACGCAACTCATGCTCAATCACCCGCGTTACAAATGCCCGCATCAAGCGGGCCACACGTTCTTCCTGCGTATAGGTGGAGACAGACGGCGCATTGTCCGGACCAATATCCTCTACATCAATCGCAACAACCACGACCGCAGCTGCAATGACTGCTGAAGCCAAACCAATGAGCAAGTGGGCCCGTCTCACCCACCGTCTCCAACCAAGTCTTCCGTCAGCAGCACTTGGACGCGTTCAGCAATGTCGTCACGGATACGTCGCACCTTATCAATGGATTGGCCAGATGGGTCCTCGACTTTCCAGTCCATGTATGTTTTTCCAGGAACAAGCGGACATGCGTCACCACAACCCATCGTGATGCACAGATCGGCGGCAACGACATCGTCGTTAGTAAGCCGCGCTGGAAACCCTTCACTAATATCGATGCCAATCTCCTGCATCACCGCCACAACAACAGGATTCACATATTCTTTAGGTTCAGTCCCAGCCGACATCACCCGGACCCGATCCCCCGCAGCCGCGCGAAGAAATCCTGCCGCCATCTGGCTCCGACCTGCGTTGTGCACACAAACAAAGATGATCGCAGGACGATCGTCATTGAACATGTCTTCGCTCTCAGAATTCACAGTGTCGCTTGGACTAATTCACCGGAAGCTGCACAACCACCATCATAGGCACTCAAAGGTCATGCTTGGGAAATAGTGGCCGCCGCTTCGCCTGCGCTTAGCTCTAAAGTCTCAGCTGTGACTTTTTATCGGAATATCAACGCGTAGACAAAGAGAGCTGGACCACCCGGCTAATAATGAACGATAACTGGCGTACCAATCTTGCAAAAACTCCATGCCCACTGAGAATCATGAAGCCGAAGATTCACGCATCCGGCACTACGAGTACGACCGAAGTCGTTATGCCAGTAGGCGTAATGAAAACCGATCCATTCCTCGGTGAAGTACTGAATATGCTGAACATCGCTCCAGTTGTATCCGGCCGCAGTACTACCATTTGAAATAAGTCGCGCACGCGGGATCTGACTAAATATTCGAAAACGCCCCGGTGGGGTGAAATCTGGGTATAGCCCGGTAGATGTACCAGCGACATGCACCGGCTCACCATCTAAAAAAAACGTCACTACCTGCCGCGTAAGATCCACCTGAACATGCCGAGTCCCCGATGCCTTCTGGTCAAAATGTAACGCCGCTAAATCAACGACCGGCGCATATCGCGCCTGATCCACTGCCCCCGTCGGAAGCCGCATGCGCTCGGATTCAAGAACCCCAATCGGAAGCTCCGTAACTTCGCCAGCACGAGCCATCAACACCGATCGTTCAAAAACCTGCCACAGGAAACCGGCACTAACAATCGGGGCAGCCAGCGGATACCCGAATCGATACACGCCACCATCTTCACGGAAATACGCCCATAAGTCTTCATGGACCCCATATCCCGTCTCATCAAAAAAATGGGCCGCATCAAAGGCCCTATTTCGATTCGATCCAGAACGTGTTCGTAACCGGTCAAGATCCCGATCTGGCCTCGAGGCCACATACGGTCGACCCAAATCAAGCGGTACCACCCCAAGTGGATCACGTGTAGACGCTGAAATAGCCAGAGCCCCTCGTTCAAAATACTGTACGTACCGACCATCCAATTTAAGGCGTTCTGTCACCGGCCATCCCAGACCATTCTCAGCGCCGTATTGCAGCCACCAGGCCAACACAGAACCTCCAATGTGATGACCGGTGTCAGGAATATAAATAGCTGGGGAAGGAACAAGCCGTGAGGCATGAAGCCCGTCGAACGACCCTAGACGAGACCCAGTAGCAAGGCCAATCGCCGCACCTAGTCGCCACAATAATCCTCGACGATTTAATGTCGCTAATCGAACCATCGATGCCACACGATCACGTCCGCCATAAATAAGGCCAGTTGTCAGAGACCCGACCCACTATAGTTCCCCATCCCTGCCGCCGCAGCTTTGACAATCGATAACAACTCGCTTGCACGATCTGACATCACACAAAAACAAAACGCTCAAACGAAGGTCTTTATTATGTCAACCTATGTCGCGTTCAGCCTCCAGCCATATTCATGTGCTACCGCTGCTGGATCGCCGCTGGTAGAAGCATCAATTCAGGAACATAGGCTCGCGAAGGAAGCGACGTCACAAAAACAACCGTATCGGCCACATCCACGGGCTGCAAGGCCTGAGCCACGATTGCTTGTGGAGTCGGCGACGGCCGGCGTCCTAGCATCGGTGTCTCGGTCAAACCCGGAAACAAGACTGTGGCACGAATCCCATGCTCTGCTTCTTCACGCATAAGTCCATGCACAAATCCCGCTTCCGCATGCTTGGTGGACTGATAAGCAACTCCTGAAACATCAGGGATCTGCACCGCGGCAGACGAGATCACGACAAGCCGTGCACTGCATTCACGAAGGGTAGGTAATGCGGCCTGGGTAACGTCATACAGTCCCCACAAGTTTGTCCGCTGCATCAATTCCCAATCCGAGGCACTAAGGACTTCCAGGGCACGCTTCGGAATGTTCCAACCTGTGGCATACACCAGAATGTCGATTCCCCTCAACACGTCAACAATATTCGATACGGAGTCACGGGCAGCCTTTGAGTCTTTGACGTCCACAGCGATAGGAACAGCTCGACGACCCATCGTCTTTATTTCAGCAGCAACTACTGTCAGGGCATCAAAATCGCGAGCGAGTACGGCCACATCGGCTCCGGCGCGCGCAAGCGCCAGGGCTGTTTCACGCCCCATTCCACTACTAGCCCCGTACACGGCAGCACGTTGCCCTCGATGTGTATGGGTCATACAACCAGTCCAATCGTTACCGAATGAATGACGACAGTCGACGCCAGAAGTGAGAATCTCACATTGCTGACCCAGCGATATAAATCAGCGGATACGTCCTCGGCCACACGGATGCCCGCAATGATCAGGAACCCATCTCCCTACTGCCGTACGCTTTCGGCAGACTAAACGACGACCGAGACAAAGCTAGTTTCCGTAAGCAGCCGCAAGAGTTTCTTCCGTAAAACCTTCTGCGACACGTCCATCCGCAACGTACCCATATAGCGCCGCTTTAAAAATCGTTTCGAGGGTCGCTACAGTCGCAACTGCAACTCCTACCGTGACGACTCCAACCCCGATACCTGCAACCATAGAAACTTGTCCGATCAGGAAAGCCGGAACCGCGGCAGCTAACACCGCGACGAGTCCAACGATACCGAAACCAAAGTTAGCGACCATCTGCTCACCCCAAGTTCTCTTGAACAATGAGCCTGACCGCTGAATAGCTCCAATGGGGCCGATATTTTCAGCAACAAGGACTGGCACGACAAAAAACGTCATATAGGCCCAAACACCGCCAATCATCGAAAGCACCAATTGGCTCAAAAAATTATCGCGTGAATTACTCCGCATCACCTGCAAGATAAGCCCGACGGTGGCCGAGATCAGCGCCCAACCCGCGATTTGCGGCAGCCGTCGGTTAGCCATCTGGAATCCCTCACCCATGGTTGACTGGCCACCAGCCAGTCGAACCATCGCGGCTCCGGCCAGCGCAGCATTGAAATAGATAATTACAAACGCGAGACCGAAATAGGTGATCGCCAGTACAACTACATCACTAAGCGCTAGCCCGGCCTCCGATTCCATGCGATCCAACAAACCAATTCCGGAAACTATCCCGGTCATCAGGCCTGCAAAAGCTAAGAACGCAAGGCCAGACAACAAGGGAAACGCAATGAGCTTCCGATCGCGTTGTAGCACGCCCCAACTTAACCTAATGAGTTCTAGAGTTCGTCCGAAGGTTGCGAACATGCTGTCTTTCGTCTCCTGGCAGCGGTCGTTATGGCAAGGATAAATCCTCTATAGCTTCTATGGCGACCTGAATCGCCTTTAGGTCTAGCTCTCGAACCCGGATACAGACTCACCAGCAATCTGTCGCCCACGAAGCATCACCTGATCGAGCATTGATGGGGTGAGACGACCAGTAAACGTATTTTGCTGGCTGGGATGGTACGAACCGATCATTGTGTGGCGACCAAGCTTGACCTCAGTCCCATGCCCAAACGGTACGACCGGACGTGGGACGTCCTCCCCATGATCCCGATACAAACGGAATAGGTGTCGCCATGCCTCACCACCTAAGGCGATCAACACGCGGACTTCTAACAACAATCGCAATTCCCCTTCTAGCCACGAACGACAGGCTGCTCGCTCAAGGGAGGTCGGTTGGTTTTCTGGAGGTGCACACCGGACAATCGCTGTCACATATGCGCCGCTGAGCCGCAAGCCGTCGTCCCGATGTTGACTCTGCGCTTGATTAGCAAAACCCGTTCGGTGTAACGAAGCGAACAAGAAGTCGCCAGACCGATCACCGGTAAATACGCGACCTGTCCGATTTGCACCATGTGCCGCCGGAGCTAACCCCACAAGCACCACCTGCGCTTCGGGATCACCAAATCCGGCGACCGGTTGGCCCCAGTAGATTTCGTCACGAAACGCAGTGCGTTTCGTTCGGGCAACATGTTGACACCAGGACACAAGCCTCGAGCATCTTCGACATGCATGTATATTTTCGGCCAGCTGTGGAAGATCGATTATCAATTAACTTTGACCTGAAGAAGCATTCCAAGGGTACGCTTTGCTTATGGATTTAACGACGGCTATTCCCGTCGTGGCGGTAGGGGTAAGCCTACTTGCCATAGGCATGTGGGCAATCGGTGCCCGCCTTCGAAGGCTCCAGTCAAGTATTGAAGCAGCGGACCGTAGACTTGCTGACGCGTTCCTGATGGTTCAGCAGGTTACCGGGGAGTCGAGATCAACGCAGGAAGACACCATAGGTCGGTTGAACACGCAAATCGGCCATATTTCTTCAGCCACAGACGACCTGTTGAATGAAACCCGACGGCTTACGCAGGCACTAAGTGCACCTGGACCCCGTGGTGGCCTAGGCGAGGTCTTGCTTGAAAACCTCTTGCGCGACGCGCTGCCTGAAGATGCAGTCACACTCCAACATTCCTTCTTGGACGGTCGACGTGTGGATGCGACAGTACGAGTACGTGACCGAATTATTCCGATCGACGCTAAGTTTCCGCTTACCGCATTTGAGGCAATCGTAACGGCCAAGGATGAGAAAGGCCGTGAGGCGGCTCGACGAAGATTCACGAAAGATATCCGACGCCACGTAGACGCAGTCAGGGAGTACATCCGACCTGAAGAGCAAACGGTCGATTATGCATTGATGTACATCCCCGGCGAAAACATCTTCCATGAAATCATGCGGCGTGATCGAGGCCTAGACGACGGATCCCAATTGTGGACCTACGCCCACGAAAATCGGGTGATCCCCACCTCACCCAACACCCTCTTCCTCTACATCCAGACTATCGCGTTGGCCCTTCGTGGCCTGTCGGTGGAACGCAGCGCCCGCCAGATTCAAACACAGTTGACGTCGCTCTCACAGGACATTCGTCAAACCTCCAGTGATGTAGAGACCCTCGGTTCACACTTGCGAAATGCTCAGACCAAGCAACAAGAAACCTCACGTCGGCTCTCAGCTTTACAGCAAAAAGTCGAAGTACCGATCAACCTGGATCGTCCTGAATAGTTGCCGAAGGTCGAGGCGTAGAAGACGTCTCAACCGACCTGAGAAATGGGCGAAGCCGAGCAACCAAGTCAGCTGGCACTTCTTCTTGAGGCAAATGACCAGCCTCAGCAAGGATTACCGTTTCAGCGTGCTGGAATTGGCATCCCAGCCAACGCGCTTGCCCCAAAGTCGCAGTTCGATCAGCGGCACCCCATACCAAAAGCACCGGGCACTCAACCTCTTGCACCATATTGTGGTAACTCGACGGATCAATGCCCGCCAGCATCGCAGGTAACGCCTCAAAAAACCCTGGCGTACCATATGGAACATATTGCCGATCCACGTCGGCAGCAGTTACCCGCCACGGCTCACGTCGTCCAAGCATCTGCCCAAAACGGACAAACCAACGCTGTGCATAAAGCCGGCGCATTACAAAGGCCGTAATGCGCGGAAACAATTTTGCTATAGCAAGCACGGACCTGATGCCACGACCCGCGATCAGAAACGGATCCACTAACACCAGACCTCGAACATGTTGAGGATATGTACTTGCCATTGCCACAGCAGCCTGGCATCCAGCCGAACTCGCAATAACGACTGGGTTTTGAACCTCGTGAATCCGCAACCATTCCACGAGACGGTTCGCGTGAAAATCGCCATCGAAAGCCGCTGTCGACGGCTTGTCAGAAAAACCATGCCCGAGAAGATCCACAAGATGCACGTGATGATCAGAAGCGAGATCAGGCGTAATGAATTCCCATGTGCTTGAATTTCCCGCAAAGCCAGGAAGCATCACGAGATCAGGCCCGTGGCCAAGAGACCGGCTATACATTCGTCCACCCTCAACCAATGTTCGTTTTCCGCCCACCTGCTCAACGTGTGCAGAAACATCAATCGGATGTGGACGGCCTCGAAATACAAGCCCCGCTAACAATCCGCCAATCAAAGGTATGGCAAATTTCAATAGTGCCTCCAATGCACGAGTACATCGCCAAACCTGTTCGCTATGCTAGGCTTCCCTTCACTAATTTGCATTCTTATAGTCGCTGGCACCGTTCGCCTTAGCGGTACAAAACTGATAACAACAACCTGTGCGTAACTACGAACTTGTCGTCATCTTCGGTGTAGATCGAGTACCGGAACTCGAAACATCCCATATTGACATTGTCACTGAGCGTCTTAGCGCAAGTGGCGCTGAAATCGATAGCGTGAATTCGTGGGGTCGCCGCAAGTTCGCCTATCCAATTCAGAAGCAACGAGAAGGTCATTATCTTCTGGTTCGATTTTCAATGGATCCTGAAAAAGTCGAAAGTCTGGAACGCTCGCTGCGTCTTGTCGAAGAAGTAACACGGTTTCTTGTAGTCCTCGAAGATCCCGATGTTGCCGCGTTTGAAGCCAAAAAGCTTGTCGAGGCCGAGCGTTGAACGAACAGCCTGCGACTCGCAGCCGATCTCGTGGACTCAACAAAGTACAAATCATTGGAAATCTTGGTCGAGATCCAGAAATGCGGTTCACGCAGGACGGAACTCCAGTCACTAATTTCAGCGTCGCAGTCAATGACAGCTGGCAGGGACGAGACGGTGAACAACGTGAGAGGACCGAGTGGTTCAGAGTGGTCGCATGGCGACGATTAGCAGAGATTTCGAATGAATATCTGCGAACAGGACGAAAAGTTTATGTGGAGGGACGTTTGGAAACGCGGCAATGGCAAGATCAAGAAGGTAATGACCGCTATACGACCGAGCTAATTGCCCGAGAGCTATTAATGTTGGGAGGGCGCGACGACGTAGACCCGCCCAGTGATACGCGCCAAGAGCCAGTTACCGATTCCTCTATCAGCAATGACAACAATGAAATCACCGCAGACGACTTGCCCTTCTAGCATTCATTCACAGGATATGCACTAATGACCAGCGAACCTGAAGCCGCAACAGAAACACCTAAGATCGACAGCCCCACAGCTGGGCCACCAGCACGAAATAATGATCGACCGGATAGCCGGGGTGGTGGCGGTGGCCGACATGGCGGTGGCCGGGGTGGTGGTGGCGGTGGTCGCGGTCGCGGCCGTGGTCGTGGCTTTAGACGCCGCGGTGACTACTTCAATCAGTCTGGTGAACCCATCGACTACAAGAATTCCACCCTACTTCGCCGCTTCATAGCAGATAGCGGCCGAATCGAAGCACGACGTAAGACCGGAATCACGGCCAAGAATCAACGAAAACTGGCCATTGCCATTAAGCGCGCTCGGTTTCTCGGCTTGCTTCCGTACATCGTGCGGCGCCGGCTGCACGGCTAGTTCTCTCTCGAGTCTCTCGCACGGATGCCACCGCGCACCCGTGCCCAGCGTCGACGCACCATACGTGATCGGCAGCGCAAGTCACGACAACCTATCCAGGTATCCGTCAGGTGGCGAGACGTTCCCACTGCACTGCGTGACTGGTCCGATCTCCCGCGTGCCCAACGGGCAGCAACAGTTTCCCGAACGCTGACCATTTTGGCCTTCATCACGCTGAGCCTCGTGGGCGTGCTTGTAGGTGGCGCAATTCATCGGGAAATATTTGTTAAACCCAACCAAGCCGTCGCTCGAGTTACCGACACCGACATAACAGCTGGGAACTACGCGAAGTTCCTGGCCTTCCGTCGATACAAGCTACAACAAATCGAGTCAGCAGGTTCAACTCAAATAGGGCAACCGGGATCGACCAACCCTCTCACCACCCTGTTTTTCGACGCACTTACCGACCTCATTAATGCAGAGCTTGTCCGTGCTAACGCAACCACTTTGGGGATTTCGGTTGATAAGGCCTCTGTAGATGCTGCACTGCTGGAGTTCGCCACAGGTCCCAAGGAGGCCGAAAAAACCACCGAGCCCGATGTTGTCATTCAACAACTAAGCGACACATTGAATCTAGATAAAAAGAGCATTCGAACCTTCATCCAGCAAGACTTGTTAGCTAAAGCTGCGGCCAACAAACTTTCCGAGAACCTGGACCCTTCGCCTGAACAAATTCGCGTTTCGCAGATCGTGACCGCCACGGAGGATGACGCGAAGACCGTAGTTGCACGACTTAACGCACGCCAACCCTTCGAACTCGTAGCCCAGGAAGTTTCCTCTGATGCAAGTTCTCGCGTAGGAGGGAAGCTCGGGTGGATACCCAGAGGGCTAATGCCTGACAGCTGGGACAAAGTTGCCTTCAACCTGCGCTCTGGAACCAGGAGTCAGCCCATTCGCACCGCTCAGGGCTGGCACGTCATCGAAGTACACGAACACTCAAAATCCCGAGAGCTTACCGCTCCAGTGTTGACACGACTGCAAATGGCAACGTTTGATGCGTGGATTGACGAACTCCGCCTCGCGACCAAACCTGAAATCCTACTGACAGCCGAGACCATCACGTGGG
>MDTE01007315.1_pt1 | contig 17104 bp, 17 predicted proteins | sample 811231 | NCBI WGS metagenome assembly MDTE01 (sample SAMN05326651, study PRJNA326480) | marine metagenome | isolation source: seawater | place: Indian Ocean: Red Sea | collected 2010
ATTAACTGCGTGTTTCTGGAGAGGAAATGATGCAAGGAACAGCCGACACCAAGGCATGGTGGATTGGATGCTTGGGTGCTATTAGAGGAATATACTACCTGCCTGCTAGAATGATTGTTAAATTTTGGGGAGGTTGTTGGTGAAATGATGTATAGAAGATTCTTCCAGTTTATTGATGACACCCTTTTTGATTTAGGTCGGCAGTTTAAGTGGAGCTATCTTCCTCCACTGATGATCTATGTTGCAGCAGGAATATCCGGCCTTACCGGGATCGTAGGGATATTTTTCATTAAGGACTACCTCAACTTATCGGCTGCATTTCTAGCAGGCCTCGGTTTTTGGGCAGGTATTCCGTGGGCTCTTAAAATGCCGTTGGGTCATCTTGTCGATCTTATATGGAAGCATAAAAATTACATGGTGTTTTTCGGTGCTGGCGTTATAGCCCTGAGTCTTTTAATCATGCACGGCCTTATTATTTATACCGAATGGATGGCAACCGTACTTCCCGTTGAAACATGGTATATTATCAGCGCTCTTCTTGCTCCAGTGGGCTACGTAGTCCAGGACGTTGTTGCCGATGCAATGACCGTGGAGGCAGTTCCACTTATTGATCGTGACGGCAAAAAATATAGTCCAGGTGTCATTAAGTCCATGCATACTACAATGCAAACTCTTGGCCGCTTTGCTGTTATTGGAGGTACTGTTTTGGTAGCTTTCTCGAACGTGCTTCTATTCAGAAATGTGGATGCTCTAGATCAATCTTCTAAAATTGAACTCTATGGTTCGATCTATCTTTATGCTCTAACCATCCCTCTGGTTTCACTGGCAGGGATCCTGCTCGCGAGCTATCTGAACAAAAAAAGAAAGCAGGCATTACTGGAAAAAGGGATATCAGCAGCTTTGTTTGAGGTGCCTGTTGAAAAAACTCCGGTTAACTGGTGGATTTTAGGTGGTAGCTTTCTATTTGTCATATTTACTCTTGGCGTCGGGACCTCCAACGTTCCTTATGCTCAAGAAATAGTTTTCCTTGGGTCGGTCGCAATCATACTATTTCTGATGCTGAGATTAATAAAGGAACTGCCTGACGGGGGTCGCCTTGCCGTCGTTGGAACGGCAATAATAATCTTTGTATTTCGGGCAATGCCAAGTCCAGGTCCCGGACTTTCCTGGTTTGAGATTGACCAGCTTGGGTTTAACGAGCAGTTTTTTTCTGTGCTGTCGCTTTTGGCATCCGTTTTAACTCTAATGGGTATAATTTTGCTACGCCCCTTCATGGTAAAAAATTCAATTTCAAGAATTATCGTTTTTCTATCAATCGCCGGTGCGGTATTGTTTCTTCCTAGCATTGGAATGTTCTATGGCCTGCACCAATGGACGAGTTCCCTTACGCATGGAATTGTTGATGCAAAATTTATTGCAATTCTGAACACCGCGTTAGAATCTCCCCTTGGTCAGGTTTCAATGATTCCATTGCTGGCCTGGATTGCTAAGAATGCACCCGGTCACCTTAAGGCAACTTTTTTTGCAGTTTTTGCGTCCTTTACCAATCTCGCATTATCAGCGGGCGCACTTTTTACCAAATACCTGAATCAAATCTTCGTCATAACACGGGAAGTAAAGGACAAGGTCACTATGGAAATACTGACCTCGGCCGATTATTCTGAACTAGGTGCGCTGTTGATTACAGTGACACTAGTAACCCTCTCAATTCCTATTTTCTGCGTTTGGGTGACAAACAGAACAAAATTAAAAACCTCAGAATAAAGTCTCAAAGGTCAGACTTTTGTTCGGGTTTCCCTGTTAGCAATCAATTAATCAAATCGTGCTACATTTTAAAAACGAAATATTGTCGGCTACTATCTAACCCTCGTTCTCCGAGCAAATGGTTTTCCGAAAGTCTTAAAATTGGCTGTTATTTTGTAAGATTGTAGTCTATAACTTATAGACTACAATCTTTAGATATGAGTGATCGATGACAAAATATCAGTTTTTATTTGAATGGCAGCGGTGTCCTGATGGCTATGCTATTTATGATTCAAAAGGAAAAGAAATTTGTGAGCACCCTGTAGTCGATGATGAAGAAAGTTGGGGAAGGTTAATGGTGCCGAGGTCGAACAGGATGGAAACTTTCAGCCCATTCGATCGTCATGCGGCGATACAAAGAGTTCTTCAAGACAAAAAAAATACCCATGGTTATCTCGATTTTGCGAAAATCTATGGTCTTCTTTCCCACCCGACAGAACCTGAATCTATTTCAACTTTTTATCTCGTTGCGAGTGAACTAAGGACGATGTTCCGTTATTATGACAGTGGAAATATTTCGCGCTTAGAAAAACTCTATAATGAAAGTCGCTGGGGAAAGAATTCTCTTCGATTTGAAATAACTGACTCTGGCAGTGTCTTCGTTTCTCATAACCCGTTTACATTAAGAGATGCGCTTTGGGTTGAATTTGGAGAAATGGTTGCCCGAGGTGAAAACCATCAAGTATGTGCAGAGTGCGGTGTTTGGTATATGCCTGACCGGCAAAGGAGATCAAATTCAAAAAACGTTTTCTGCAGTGCTTCGCATTCAAAGAATTTCCACAACCGAAAATTTAAAGAGTTAAAAGAAGAAAAGAAAATAGTGTTATCCGATGGATAGCGTTTCAACCTAAATATTTGAACCTATATTTTCTTTGTGTGTCCCAAAGTATATGATTTAAGATTAATACTTGGTTTTTTTAGAAAACTTGGGTTCAGCTTCAAATACCAAGTAAATTTCACTAAATTCGGATAGATAGCAGGATATAAAAAATGGTTGACGTTGCCGGGTTGGTTTTGCCCTTTTTTGGCTTGATTCTATTGGGCTATATTATGGCAAAGCTTATAAGGCAGGGCAGAGAAGCCATGGGATGGCTTAATGTTTTCATTATATACCTGGCCCTACCCGCCCTGTTCTTCAAACTTCTTTCTACCACCCCCGTCGCGGAACTGGCCAGTTGGAATTTTGTTTTAACAAATATTTTAGCAACCTTTACGGTTTTTCTTTCAGTTTTTTGCATTGCTAGAATTTTTCGACATTCAGGCACCGCGGAGGCAACAATTCAGGGTCTTGGAGGGGCCTATGGCAATATCGGTTATATGGGCCCAGGGCTTGCTATTCTTGCTTTTGGGGAAGCAGCTGCAGTTCCAGTTGCGCTGGTTTTTTGTTTTGAAAATGTGATGCACTTCACAATTACGCCAGCTATGATGGCACTTTCAGGCAAAGAAAGAAAAACGATTACGCAACTTATTTTTTCAGTTGCACGAAGTGTTATTCTACATCCTTTTATTATTGCTACCGTTTTTGGCATTGGTGCAGCAGTTATTGAATTTGTTCCCCCTGTTCCAATTGAACGGCTTATCAGCTATCTCGCTCAAGCAGCTGCGCCCAGTGCATTATTTGCAATGGGTGTTACTTTAGGGGTAAGTTCGATCAATAAGGTTCCAGTCGAGCTTTCGTATGTTATTCCGTTCAAACTAATTTTTCATCCACTCATAATGTATCTTTTTTTAAGTTTTATGGGCGATTTTGATCAATTATGGGTATTTACAGCGGTACTTCTTGCAGCACTGCCAACTGCTACTAATGTTTTTATCTTTGGCCAGCAATACGGGTTTTGGGTTGAGAATTCCTCAGCGTGCATTTTGGTTTCAACCATACTTTCTGTGCTAAGCGTATCGGTTCTACTTTTTCTTATTACCAATAACCTTATCCCTGCCGATCTATTTCCTGCTTCTGTTTGATTGTTTTCGATGTAATACATCGGCAAATAAAAGGACGAAAACCAAACACCAGAATTTTCTTGACCTTTGTCGTATCTTCTTATCACGTTTCTATTCGATGATCAGGAAAAAAGGTCTTCTTCATATGCTACAAATTAAAAGATGAGATATAGCAAAGATCCTGGCAACATTGTGATTGATGTATTTTCGGGAAATTGTAGGTTTTTTATCGGTTTGAAGGCTCAGTACTATTATTTATTGATAACATACTATTAATGCAATAATATTGCATTAGCTTATATTTTTGGTTCAAAATGTTGCTGTCTATCGCGTACATTCTTGAGAAATTTAAACGTAAAATGAGAAGAGATGAATACAGATTATAAATCAAGCGCGATAGAGCGCTGTTATGAGGGTAATTTTTCGCTTACACCGCAACGTCTGATGGTTCTTGAAGCCGTTTCTGAACAAGAAAAACCTATTTCAGCATACGATTTAAGGGCAAAAATCAAGAAAATCGGTGCAGACCTTAATATAGCGACCATATATAGAATTTTGGATTTTTGGTGCAATTTAAACCTCGTGCACCGAATTAGCGCAATCAATAAGTTCGTTCGGTGCACCACACCAGAAGAAAAACACATTCATGTCATTAACTGCTGCCAAAAATGCGAAGATCTAGTTGAAACATGTAATGAGGCCATGGGTCTCGATCTAGAACGCGGGACAGCTCAGCTAGGCTTAAGTCTAACCGCAAATGGTCATATTGAGATTCCTGTGATCTGCTCCCGGTGCGGATAACGAAATAATGGAGCATGTTCTCGATTACTACCTATATGGCCAAAATAGCAATATGCGGGGTTTTGTTTTTGGCTTTGTCCACGTTGGAATTATGTTGTTGGGGTATTATTCGGGCTGGAGCATCAACCGATTTCTTAAACTTGTATCCAATGGCTATATTGCAGGCATATTGGGAGCAGGCTTATCGCATATAATTGCAGATCTAGTCGCTAGCTATTTAGACCCTCATGTAAGAAGCATGGTGGTTGGTATTGTGTTTGGTGGGATCATTCCGTTATTGTTCGTCCCACTTCTCGAGAAGTATGTCGTCAAAAGTCAACATCATATTGTTACCGGCGACCATGATGATGTTTCCAAAGACCTTAAGTCTCACTGAGGGACATTATTTTCAATAACTGAGCAGCTACACTTTTAATAGCTAAGGTAAATTTTTCTGTGATACTTGATTTTCAAATTTCGCATGACTATATCATTACCGCAGCTGATGCCATTATCGGGTCAGTACTGTAAATTTTAATAGGAACTCTGCCATAGTGGGGAGTTCCGTTTCATATCGCTTAAAGGAGGATATGCTATGCCTACATATGATCTTTCCCCTATGTTTCGTTATTCTGTTGGTTTTGACCGGATGCAGCAGCTTATGGATGCTGCACTTTCACGCTCAGAAGCTACTACCTATCCGCCGTACAATATTGAGACGGATGGAGAAAACTCTTATCGTGTAAGTTTAGCGGTAGCGGGATTTAATAAGAAAGAGCTTGATATCTTCGTTGAAAACGAGACGCTGACCGTCACTGGTTCTAAGGCTGGTATCGACGATGCTGACAATTATTTGCATCATGGTATCGCCGGTCGAAATTTTAAGCTTCAGTTTAACTTAGCGGAGCATATAAAAATTATTGGAGCAAATCTTGAGAACGGGGTTCTCTCAATTGATTTGGAGCGTGAGCTTCCAGATGCATTGAAGCCACGGCAGATCAAGATTGGATCAAATCCCGTTAAATCTTTTGCAGAAAAAGCAAAGAAAATGATCAGTGTAGAACAGGAAGCTGCTTAAAGCCAACTTTTACCTGACGATTTTCTCCAGCTACTTTTCTTATAGCGGTGTTGCACGAAGAGTTTCGTGCAACATCCTAGAAGTATGGTTCAATATTTACTAGTCTTAAATCGATAAGGAAGTTTAGCTTGGAAACACAGACTAAAAAGACATAAGGACTTCACCTGTTTCTGGTTTTACCGAGCTTCCATCAACAGCTCCTGCTTCAATCATTTTTCCAAAGGCCATTTTGGCAGTGTCGGTTGCGGCGTCCATTGCTGCCTGGTCTGGGTATTTAGCAACTACGACGCAGTCACCGTTCCCGTATGAAACCATGTCGATAAATTCTGAATCGATATTTTCGAGCATATCGCGCATTGATTCCCCTATTTCAGCCGCTTTTTCAACATCCAGTGCTTTAAATCGGGTGATTCGGTATACTGCCACTTTTTTCTCCTTTAGCTTATCTCTTAAATAGAATTTAAATGTCTCTCTACCTTAATAGCGGATTGTTGGTGGCAATGAAATTTTTCTATTTCTCAGGTTTCCTAATGATAGTCGAAAAAACAGGTCCAGAAGCTTCCACCAGTCAGTATTGCTTTGATTAGCGGACCTCGATACGGAAATAGACAATTACTGGTAGGTAGCCAACTCGAACTTTATGCGATATGTCTTTGTTTCTGAATATTCGTCTATACGAGAGACATAAACTGCAGAAAATTTATTCCGGCCATATGATCTTCAAGTTTGCTAACCAGCTTTATAATAATGCAGCAGTTCTTCTATGCCTTGCGACATTGGGGTTTGCCGGCAATACAATTGCAGGGAAATTGGCAGTTGGTGAGGTATCTCCGATGATGATCGTATTCCTAAGGTGGGCTATTGTTACATTATTATTACTTTCATTCCATTGGAAGAAGCTGCTCCGTGAAATCACAAAGATAAAAAAACGTCTTATTTGGATCTTATTGATGGGGGGAGTCGGTCTGACCGGGTTTAACTCACTTTTCTATGTAGCAGCCCAATATACTTCATCCATAAACATTGGGATTATTCAATGTACGATGCCCGGATTTGTTGTCCTCGGGACGATTATTTTCCATAAGAGGGTTGTTTCAACAATTCAAGTCCTTGGGCTTTTTGTGACCATGCTGGCTGTAATTATAATAGTTGGTGAGGGAGAACTTGATACCATTTTATCCTTAACTGGAAATATCGGTGATCTGATCATGCTAGCGGGTTGCCTGTTCTACGCTGGATATAATATAGGTCTAGGAAATAGGCCTGCTTTAGACCCGCTGACTATGATGGCGTTTTTCTCATTTGCTGCCTTGATAACATCGGTCCCCATCCTGTTTATCGAGTTCTTGGCAGGTTCTTCTCAGTGGCCTACCGCTAATGGTTGGGGCATTGTTATTTATGTGGCTCTGATACCGGCATTCTTATCCCAAGTTTTTTTTATGCGTGGGGTAGATCTGATCGGCCCGGGTGAAGCAGGCCTGTATCATAATCTAGTTCCAATTTTCACGGCAGTCCTCGGTATAAGTATTCTGGGTGAGGTATTACATGTATTTCACGTAGTATCTTTATTTCTCGTATTTGGAGGAATTTATGCCTTTAAGTCGGCAAAAAAATATAAGCGAGGTAAAATAATGGATACATGACCTTCGTTTTTAGAAGATTGGAAAAATCGTTATAACTATCGGCCAATTTTCTAAAGTGTCTGAATATCGGAGATTAACAATTTCGCAATAATAATCTGCTAATCTGAAAGGAATTCTAGATTCTGGTACATAAACCGAGGATCCCTAATGCCTTCAACAAAGTGCCCTCACTGTAATTCGACAGGTACTGTCATCGAAAATAATCGAATACTCCCTTGTTCAGAATGCCATACGGGCTGGCAGAAGTTGTGCTTTGGCCTCCAGTATAAGTCAAAGTCTGATGACCCTTTTGATGAATTTGATATTAAGAAGCCGGTGACCCATTAGTGCGGTGCTCAACTTGTAATACCAAGGGAATAATTGTCAAAGGGCACACAATACAACCTTGCCCCGATTGTCACGGGGGACAACAACATTGTTGTGATGGCGAAGATACCCTTTTCCCAGCTTATGGAAACTGCAGAAATACCAAAGATCAAGGATTTGCTCATAGTGAATCATTAGAGCCTTTTCCTTAACTAATTCATAAGCCTAGGAGTTCGCGTGCTTCCTGTGGTGTCGCGGGATGACGATCAAAATTTCCGGCAATATCGACTATCTTTTTAACCAGCTCTGCATTGCTTACTGCAAGACGCTCTTTGTCGAATTTTACATTGTCTTCCATGCCAGTACGGCAGTGACCGCCTCGTTCAAGCGACCATTTATTAACTTGGAATTGATGTCGAGCTATTCCGGCAGCAGTCCAGGTTGCTCCTGGTAAAATTTCTTTGAGTTCAGAAATTAAAAAATCTAGAAGAGATTCTTTTGCAGGTAGAGCATTTGGTATACCCATTACAAATTGGACATGTACTGGTGCCTTCAAAAGTTCGCGTTTGACGAGGTTTGCCGCGTTGTAAAGCATAGCTACGTCAAAAACCTCAATTTCCGGTTTAATTTTTTCTTTCAACATTTGAGTTGCGAGTGATTCGACAAAGTCAGGGGGGTTTTCGTAGATGCCATTTGGAAAATTTACAGAGCCGGTCGCGAGTGATGCCATGTCGGGTCCATAATGGAGCATCGCTCCACGCTTATTCTGGTCTCGCCCGCGTCCCCCCGTTGAAAATTGTACTATCATACCAGGGCAGTACTTTTTGACACCTTCTTGTACAGCAGCGAACTTTTCGGGGTCGGAACTTGCCGACTCATCTTTTTCACGAACATGAATATGGACGAGAGAGGCTCCTGCTTCATATGCCTCTTGAGTTGATTCAATTTGCTCTTCTGGAGTTACCGGTACAGCGGGATTATCCTTCTTTTTTGGAAGCGCTCCAGTAATAGCAACCGTTATAATACAAGGTTTTGACATAGTAGTTTTCCGGTCTAGTTATCGTTTTTAATGAAGTGAAAAGTTTTCACAGTTGGTCGTCTCGATAGTTCTTTTACGAGGGTCAAAAGTGGGGTTTCCATAATGGGATATTCGGTATCTATTGGGCCTGCCTTTTTTAATTCATTAAACAGTTGGTGATCGTAAAATGCTGCTAAAAGCAGGTCGTCATCTGAATTAAAGGGGCCTCTTTGTGACTTCAGTTCATTTAGTGCAGGTGGAACAAGCGCCCCAGGCCGTTTAGTGAGGGGTTTTTTTCCTCTAGATATTTTGTCATAGAGATTAGGGTCGATTTTTCCGGCAATCTCTCCGTATCCACCTCGCACATACCTTCGGATTTCGTCGGGGACCGTATCATAACGCTCCCGACCTTGATCTATAGCCATTACATTAAGGACGGACTGCGTTATGATAAATTGGGCAAACGGGCTTACCACGATTGGATAACCAAGATCTGCCCGGACTTTCCCAGCTTCATGAAGAATATCGTCCATCCTACCTTGAAGGCCGACTGTCTCAAGCTGATAGTGCAGGTTTGAGATCATACCGCCAGGAACTTGATGATGAAAATGAAACTCATCGTATTCTACTGGAGCTCCGGTTGGTTTGTCTTCGCTTTCTGCAATATAGCTTAGCCGTTCAGCTACCTGGTAAATCGGGGATAAATCAAAATCAACAGTGTAACCGCGCCTTCGACAGTTTTTTACAAATGATTCTGTTGCCGGATGGGATGCAGAATTAGAAAGTGTTGATGTTGCGGTGTGTACGACTTCTACGCCATGTTGAATTGACTGTAATGCAACATAGGGTGCTAAGCCGGATAAACAATGTGAGTGGAGCTGCAACGGCAGATCACCAATAACAGATTTAATTGTCGGGACTAGAGTTGCTATCCGTTCGGGTACAATCAACCCGCTGGGGTCTTTAATAAACAGCGCATCGATACCCATACCCATTAATTCTTTTGCTTTTGCTGCGTAATAAGAATCAGTATGAACAGGGCTATCAGTGAAGACGATTCCAGGAACAACATAAATTCCATGCTTTTTTGCAGCTTTAATTGGAATTTTCAGGTTGCGGGTATCATTCAGCGCATCATATACCGTATGATAGAGCATTCCATTCGCAGCAAACCTTTCGGCAGCTAACTCGACAATGTCATCGGAAAAAAATTCAAAGGTAAAAAGGCTCTGACCACGGGTATGAATGATAAGGGGTGTCTTTTGAACCCAACTGTTCAGAATACGCATCCTTTCCCACGGATCTTCCTTAAGGTACCGAACACACACGTCAAATACCGCACCACCAACAAGGTCAATAGCTTCAAAACCAGCCTCATCCAGCCTAGGTGCAATTTCTTTCATCATTGCAGTTGTCATTCGCGTTGCCCAGAGACACTGGTGTGCATCACGAATTGTGACATCAATTAACCGGACATTATGGCTCATTGGCAGGTGCTCCATTCTTATTAAGTGACAACTCAGATTCGATCCATCTAGTATAGATGCGATTTTTGATAAAAGCATCATGCTGGAGCAACATTTTGTGAAATCCAATAGTTGTCTTTACACCTGTGCAATGAAAGCGCGAAAATGCGGTCCTGGCTTGGTCAATGACGTCTTTACGTGTCTTCGCATAAATGATTAGTTTTGCAATCATGGAGTCATAATATGGAGAAACAACAGCATTTTCATGGATAGCGGTATCAATTCGAACCCCTTTTCCTTTAGGAGGATTCCAGGATCTAACAACCCCTGGTGAGGGAGCAAAGTTGTTTTGCCAGTCCTCCGCATTGATTCGAAATTCAATTGCATGTCCAGACCAGGTAAGGAATTTTTTGAAGGGCGACAGGTCAGCTTTAGCAGCAATTCGAAACTGTGCTTCTACAAGATCGATATTATGGCAAAATTCCGTTACTGGGTGCTCAACCTGGATGCGTGTATTCATCTCGATAAAAAAGAAAGAATTTGTTCTGCTATCAAGGATAAATTCAATGGTGCCGGCCCCTTCGTATTTTATTCCTTTAGCTAAAGCCGTTGCGGCATCGAGTAGCTTGCTGCGCATTTTGTTATCTACGAGTGGAGACGGAGATTCTTCTATTAACTTCTGGTGTCGCCGCTGTACACTGCAATCACGTTCCGCAAATGCAATAGCGTTGCCTTTTCCGTCACCAAGTATTTGTACTTCAACGTGGCGGACATTCTGAAAGAACTTTTCAATATAAAGTGCACCATCTCCAAAAGATGAGTAGGCTTCGCGCGAGGCTTCCTGGAATGCGTCTTTAAAAGTATTTTCATCACTGACAACACGCATTCCCTTTCCACCCCCACCTGCCCGTGCCTTTAGAAGTAACGGAAATCCGATCGCTTTGCTTCTCTTAAGCGCTTTGGCGTGGTCGAGATACACCTTCTCGGACCCAGGGACTACCGGAACGTTATGTTGATGCGCTTTTTCCCGTGCCATTGCCTTGTCGCCCATCATTTTTATTGTTTCGGGGCTGGGTCCAATAAATTTTATTTTGTGTTTCTTGCACTTGACTGCAAAACTTGGGTTTTCCGAAAGAAACCCATACCCTGGGTAAACAGCGTCACAGTTTGTCCGTTGTGCCACATGAATTAATGCGCTTCCTTGAAGGTAACTTTCTGATGCTGCAGCGGGTCCGATGCAAAATGCCCTGTCCGACAACCATACGTGAGGTGAAGCAGCGTCAGGTTTGGAGTAAACGGCAATTGTTTCAATTCCTAGACGTTTGCATGTCTGAGTTGCCCGGAGAGCAATTTCACCTCGATTAGCAATGAGTACGCGTTTTAATTTTTTCATAATGACCAATAAATCTTTATAAAACGGTAATTAATTTTAATCTTCCCACTATTTATAAATCAAGCCAAGAGAGTTGATTCCATTACAATAATTATGCATAGTTTGACAGGGTTTGTGAATAGTGTTAGTGCACTGAATTTTCAGCCTGATGTCTAGTCGGCAATCTTTTTTGGAAGATCATGTTATGGGCCTTAGTTTTAAAGATGTTGCTGAAATATTAAAAATCATTGATGCATCTGAGTGTGAAGAGGTAGTACTAGAAGTTGAGGGTTCACGCTTAGTTGTTAGGCGGGGAAGAAATTCAGGTGATATAGAGAAAGCGGTAACTCACTCACCGGCAGGTGTGAAGCCAGAAAGCTCTTCTGTATCATCAGTACCCAACCTAGATTCAAAGACGGAAGCAGCCGTGTCTGATGTGCCAAAGGCGGGTGGGTCGACTGTCCGTGCTCCTATGGTTGGCACATTTTTCCGAAAGCCATCTCCCGAATCTCCCCCTTTTATTAAACAAGGTGATTCTGTGAAAATTGGCGATCCTCTGTGTTTAATTGAAGTTATGAAGCTATATACAACGATTGAAAGCTCTGTGGAGGGCGTTGTTGAGAAAATTTTGGCCAATGACGGGGAGCTTGTTGAATTTGATCAACCCTTATTCATTATCCGTAACGGATAGCCATGTAGATGCAAATTCATATTGAACCCGTTGGTGGGCTGTCAGGTGACATGTTTATTGCGGCCATGGTTGATGCTTTTCCGGAACTCCAAAAAGTTCTTAAGAAAAATCTTCAGTTTCTTAAGCTTCCGCGTTTTATGGACGTGACTTTTGAAAAAACAAGAAATAGACAAATGGACGGCATGCGTTTTATCGTGTCTGCTAGTGGATCTGGCTTATCCAAGTACAGCAAAATCAAAAAATTTATTGATGATTCAGATATCGAACCTGCAATAAAAATCAGGGCCATTGATATTTTTGAAGTTTTGGCAATCGCTGAATCTCGTGTTCATGGGGTGGAGATGGACGATGTGACATTCCACGAGGTTGGGAACTGGGATTCGATCATTGATATTATTTTCGCTGGAATAATTATTGAGTATTTTGCGGGTGCTAACTGGTCGGTTGGCCCTATTCCTCTGGGTGAAGGGTTAGTAGACAGCCAACATGGTCTCATTCCAGTTCCGGCACCGGCAACGACATTTTTACTAAAAGCGTTTTCCGTGTATCGGGATGGAATTAAGGGTGAGAGGATTACTCCCACAGGTGCGGCAATTCTTAAATATCTGTCTCCATCTCAGACCTCTGGTTTGACCCCGATGAAGCTAGAAAGCACAGGAGTTGGGTTTGGGGCAAAAATATTTGAAAACATCAGCAACATTACAAGAATTCTTACGTTTTCCTATCTCGGTGGCTGGGATGGGGAAAATTTAATCAGCGTTATTCGTTTTGACGTTGATGACCAGAGCCCAGAAGATTTGGCGCTTGGTCTTGATAATATACGTAGACATGAGGGTGTTCTTGACCTTGTCCAATTCTCAGCCATAGGAAAAAAATCACGTATGAGTATTCGAATCGAGGTTCTAACCAAACCGCAGGCAACAAATCCTGTTATCGAGGAGTGTTTAAAGCAGACAAACACCCTTGGAGTTCGGTGGTGCTTGGAAAATAGGAGCACATTGGGCCGGCAGAAAATTAAAACAAAAGTGGATGGAAAAGAGTGGTCTGTTAAACTTGCCAATCGCCCAACTAATACTTTGAGTGCAAAGGTTGAAGCTGATGAACTCGCTGCTGGTATGAATTTTCGTGAACGCGAAGATCATAGGGCAACAGTTGAGAAGAATGCTTTAAAGGGAAGACAGAATGGAAACGAAAGACGAAAATGACACCTATTTGAAACGGTTAAGTGATAGTTTCGACTCATGTGAAAGCGGAGTTCTTGCTGTCAGCGGTGGGGTCGATAGTATGTTGCTGGCACTTATTGCCTTTAATGAGGATCGAAAAAATATAGAAATTTTCCACGCAGTTTCGCCTGCGGTTCAGTCGGATGGAACTGACCGTGTGAAGCAGTTTTCAATGAAGTTTGGGTGGCCTCTTCGTATTATAAATTCTAAGGAGTTTGATGATAAAAATTATATTTCAAACCCTGTTAATCGGTGCTTTTTCTGCAAAAAGAATCTTTATAAAATGCTCCGAATGTATACTAAGGGGACAATATTTTCAGGTACAAACTGCGATGATCTACGGGACTATCGCCCAGGACTTGAAGCGGCAAAAATTTATAACGTCCGGCATCCATTTGTTGAAGCAGGCATGTCTAAAGAAGTAATCCGACGGCTTGCACGTGACAAAGGTTTTTTAACGCTTGCTGAACTGCCTTCTCAACCCTGTCTCTCAAGTCGTATTGTGACTGGAACCCCTATCTCTCCTGAAGTCCTTGGAGCAATTTATTCAGTTGAGTTATGGATAGGGAAATACTTTAGACCGGCAACAGTCCGTTGCCGTTTTAATAAGGGATCAGTTGATATCCAGTTGGATGATCTAACTCTACGGGCGCTATCAGCAAAAGAACGGGGGAGCATTAAAAATGTAGTAAAACGGTCTTTTCACTTTTTGAATCGTTTGCCTAGTATTGACTTTTCCCTCTATCGAATGGGCAGTGCTGTAAAGCGATATCATTGACTTAGAAAATGTGAATATGGATGGATAACTTTATCTTGGATTATCATCGCGCCTGTCGCACGGGCCTTGAAGAGGCAGTTTTTTGTAGCGAAAAGACAGTTGCTGAAATTAAAGAAATTGTCGATTCTGCAAGGAATAAAGGCATTCGCCTTTTACTAACACGTTTACTTCCGGAACAATGGAATGTCATCAGTGAGTTCCAGGGGGATCTAGATTATGACGAAATATCTCAGACGGCGTTTCTAGGAAAAGCCAGGGAGCTTTCAGCGCTAGAACCATTTTGTGTTGTTACAGCGGGATCGTCAGATAGAAAAGTGGCGCAAGAAGCCGTCAGAACGCTGAATTACTATGGCCATCAATGCCCTATTTTTTGTGATTTAGGTGTGGCAGGCCTGTGGCGGTTAACAGAACGGATAGATGAAATTACGAAATACCCAATAGTTTTGGCTGTGGCTGGAATGGATGCGGCAATGCCCACCGTATTAAGTGGTTTGATTCCCTCAGCAATTATTGGCGTTCCAACATCAAGTGGTTATGGGGTGGCTGACGGAGGGCGTACCGCCCTAAATTCAATGCTGGCAAGCTGCAGCCCAGGTATTGCTGTTGTCAACATCGATAACGGTTTCGGCGGAGCGTGTATAGCATTAAGATTTCTTAACTCTTTGGAAAAGATTTCCAATATAACTTAAACTAGGTGATCTTTTCTCCTTAGTTCTTTTTAACATTAAATTTAAATATACGTCGGCTCCAGTACGTTGGAGCTACTACAGTCACAGGTTCAGTCCCTGTGAGTTGAGTTGCCATTTTCCAAGCTTTCTCAAAGTCTGTTGCTGGAGTGAAGCCAATTTTCTTAAACACAGTAGGGTTTTCAGTTCCTGCAATAATTACCTTAGAGGCACGTGAAAGTATGTAGTCACAAGAGTAAAGCAACCAAAACGGATGAACAGGATGGTATGCATTTCCTTTTCTATAGTGTTCAAGATATTCGGCTCTATTGGAAATTTCTGGCTGATACTTGGCAATTTCATGTATGGCTTCGTGCCTTGCGGCAAGGTCTATTACTTCCTGGTATGAAGGATAAACATTTTCGTCAATATTTCCATTGGATGGGCTTACCCCGATAACAACCCCACCTTCTTTTACCAAATGTGTTCCAAGCCAGATTCTTGGGGGATAGGCCATTCCGATTGCTGCAATTAGTGGATTATTGGAATTCCCGTAGGCAAAGGACTGTGTAAGCCCCACAATGAAGATGTCAGCCTGAGGTACATCTAAACAACTAAATGTATCGGCAGCAGTCCAGGCAGGTTCCTCGACTTCTGGAGAGTACCCGGCAAATATTCCGGACATCTTTCCCGCACTTCCGCCGACCCAGTTTATGTAAAAGATACGTTTTCCTGTTTCCTTCTCTATTTTGGCATTAATTTCAGCTTTTAGTTTACGGAAATACATTCGTTTTTGATCACCAAGCGCCGTTTCCGGGTGGTTAACGACACCATGATTATGGTGCGACATAATGCTCTTCGTAGATGCGAGACCAATTACCGCGCCAGTTCCTGTATACCCGCCCCAGCTATGTGCCATGACCTGACCGACATAAATCATTAAGTCGGCTTCCAAAAATATCTTGTTATGTTCAACAATACAGCCGTTAAATGTCTTTCCCAGATATGTTAGCTTTTGAGGGTCCTCACAGTCGTGATTTATCAATTGTCCTGTATGCCAGAAATCTTCAAATATTTTATCACCAACAAAGTCTTGGAGCTCTTCAGGTGTCCATTTCTTATGATTCCCATTTGCACAAATTAACGTTATATCTTTTTTCTTTATGCCGTGGCTGAGTAGTTTCTTAATAATAATGGGTAAAATTAGTTGCCAGGGTGCCGGTGGACGGGTCGGATCGTCAAAACCAATTGCGACTTTCATGTCTGTCTTCAGCAACTTGTCAAAAGGGGGGCTTCCGTAGGGATTTTTCAAAGCAGATTCAAGGCTATGATTCGGTGTCTGGAGAGGTGTCGGCTCACTAAATTCAATTATGTTCGAATTTTCGGGAACGCGTATAGCTTTTTTTGTTAAGCCAAAATCCACTTCTACAGATTTGAATTTCACGTTTATGGTTTCCTTTCCCTTGAACGATGTTTGATGAAGAATACCCTTGTACAGGTTATTAAAAGGATGATCCCTGTTCCGATCAATTCATGTCTGGACCATCCGAAAAGCAAGAATAGCCCGGATGCTGTCACAAAAGCGAACAACCATCTTTCGACCCACGTTAAACGGGTAAAGAAATAACCGTAACAGGCAGCAGATGTTGTGATCTGGAGCACGATTATCAGGGCAATTGGTGGAATGACGTCCCAGCCTATATTAGGAAATTTTAGTAGTTGGGGGTGATAGCAGAATGAAAATGGAATTATAAAGGTAGTTAACATCAGTTTCATTGCATCAAGGGCGGTTCCAAAGAATGTACCCCCCGAAAGTTTAGCCGCGGCGAGGGCACTAACAGCAACGGGTGGAGTTAGTGTTGAAAATACCGCAAAGTAGAATACGAAGAAATGGGCGACAATAGCTTCTACTCCGGTCGCCATTATGAAAGGAACTAGGCTTAACGCCACTACGAGATAGGCTACTGGTGTCGGCAGCCCCATTCCTAGTAGGAGGGATACGACCATAGCTCCTGTCAGCATTAACAATTTACTGTCTGGTACGATCTGGGAGAGAAAAGCACCGAGACGCTGGGCTAGGTTTGTTGTTTGAAATGTCTGGGCTAATGGCCCTACAGCTATGAGCAGTAGAGATAATAGTGTAATCAATGCGAGTCCTTCTGAGAAGGAATCAAATAATGCCTTTCGGGTTGGCCTATAGCGACCTTGGAGGGGAGATACCGCTAGCGCCACTGCAATCCCTAGAAGGCCTGCAAATGATGGCGAATAATATCCTAATAGCAGGACTAGCACTACACCAAATGATAGTAGGAAGGCTGGCAGCAGTCGCTTAATAGCATC
>MDTE01049685.1_pt1 | contig 17104 bp, 20 predicted proteins | sample 811231 | NCBI WGS metagenome assembly MDTE01 (sample SAMN05326651, study PRJNA326480) | marine metagenome | isolation source: seawater | place: Indian Ocean: Red Sea | collected 2010
AACAACTTCAAATAATGTATCTCTATTTTCATGAGAAGCCGTAATATCCAAAAAACACAACTCGTCAGCGCCCGCTTTATCATATAGCCTTGCTTGCTCTACCGGATCACCTGCATCTATAAGGTTTACAAAGTTAACCCCCTTAACTGTGCGCCCATTCTTTACATCTAAGCAGGGTATAATTCGCATTTTTAGCATTTTTAAAGCTTTCTTCGTTTTAATCCCTTAACAAAGCAATAGCTTCAGAAGGTTCAATTCTACCATCATATAGTGCCCGACCACATATTACACCCTGTATACCTGCAGTCGCATTTTCTTTAAGCTCTTTTAGGTCATTCAGCGATGAAACACCGCCTGAAGCTATCACCGGCGTAGTTAATGAAAACGCTAGATCCACTGTAGCTTCAATATTGACCCCACCCATAGCGCCATCACGATTAATATCTGTAAATAGAATTGCGGCAGCCCCCCTGTCTTCAAAACGCAATGCTAAATCCAAGGCTCGCACCCCAGAATCTTTAGTCCACCCGTCTATAGCAACCATTCCATCTCGAGCATCGATTGCGATTACTATTTTTCCCGGAAAATCGGCACATGCCTGAAAAACAAATTCCGGATCGGACAAGGCTGCTGTACCAAGAACAATCCGGTTCACGCCAATATTTATCCAATGTTCGAGCGTTTTTTTATTACGAATGCCTCCGCCCAATTGAATAGGAATATCAACTGATGAGACAACTTTACTCACAATTTCTGTATTTACCGGCTTTCCTTCAATGGCCCCATTAAGATCAACCATATGTAACCACTGAAACCCGGCCGTTTCAAAATCCTCGGCCTGTCTGATGGGATCCGGATTAAAAATTGTCGCTTGTTGCATATCACCTCGCAGCAATCGAACACAAAGACCATCTTTTAGATCAATCGCTGGAAATAAAATCATGTTTTTGATTTCCTCCCCTTTTTTAGGCTTCCTAGCTTTTTGGTATAATAATATCCGGCTATCTTTTCCCCATTTACAACTGCATAATTTGGGTTGGTACCCCAACGTTCATAACCGAGTCTTTCATACATTTGAATGGCTGCTTCCTGGGTTTCTCTCACATCCAAATTTATAATTTTGATCGCGCGTTGTTTAGCCCTGAGCTCGCCGGCCAGGGTCAACTGTCGAGCAAGACCATGACCTCGAGCCCACGGAGCAACAAAGTTTGTCGTTATACTAGCAATGTGTTTCTGAGCTTCATTGTTTCCGGGGGCAATAACGAGCTGTGCTGAGCCCACTATTCTACCATTAAATTGAGCTACAAAAAGGTCACGTTCAGGCACTACAATTACTCCACGCCAATAGCGTTCCAGAACATTTCTCGGGGGCGGCTGTAACCAGCCAAAACCGCCGCCATCAAGAATAGCGGATTCTGCGGCATCACAGAGATCCGCAAGTTCTGATTCAGATAGTGCTAATATATGCTGAACAAAACTGTTGGATTTATTTTTATTCATCTCGACACCATCTAATAGTCCGCTTTAAATTAAGGGCGCCAATCAAGAAAATTTTTTAGAATTGTTAATCCGGTATTTTGGCTCTTTTCAGGATGAAACTGGGTACCTAATAAATTTCCCGAACAAACAATTGCGACAATATTGGTTCCGTAGTGAGTTGTTGCCAAAATATCTTTTTTGTTCGCACACTCCATTGAAAAACTGTGAACAAAATATGCATGGTCGCCATTTTTTACGCTAGAAAGAACCGGGTGGTCTGCTTCATTTAATGTAAGCTCGTTCCAACCCATATGCGGTATTTTTATCTCGGGTGAGGTCGGCTTCATGGGACAAACTTCGCCCGCCAACCAACCAAGACCCGCATGTTCGCCATGCTCTAGGCTTCGATCCGCCATCAACTGCATACCAACACAAATACCAAGAAAAGGCCTGCCACGACAATGGGTTACCTCTTTCAATGCCTCTCCCATTCCTTCAATGGCCATCAAGCCCGTATAACAATCGCCAAAAGCCCCAACTCCCGGCAAAATTACATGATCTGCATCATTCAGTTCTATTGGATCGCTTGAGATTATCACCTCATAACCTCTGTAGAGTTCTGAAGCAGCCAATTCTAGGGCCTTTGAAACAGACCTTAGATTTCCTGATCCGTAATCAATAACCACAACTTTCATTTTTATTTCCTTATGGGGTCACTGAATCAAAGCGCTGCCACCAAAGTCATACCAACGTCGTAGTGCAGCGTCACGATGTCGAGCGGCGACAATACCAGAAAGCGTGTATCCCTTCCTAAGAAAATTTAAACTAACCCACTCATTGGCCCCAAAGCCTATAAAGGTTGATAATGCTATAAACGCTATAAACAAACAATCATTGGACAAACCCAAAAACCGGTAAAATCCCCACAGAACCGCCCAGCCCAGAAATATGATGATAGTTAGAAACCACATTCGATTCCAAAGCGCCCAAAAACCCGTAAAAATAAAAGCAGTAAGTGAAAATCCATCTCTCACTACTTTGGGATCATGCCCTAGGCGGGTATGCACCAGAAAAATTTTCACTTTTAGCCTCCTAGGGCTCCCTTTGTCGATGGAATTACGTTTGATGCCCTAGGGTCAATTTCAATAGCTGTTCGCAGAGATCTAGCTAAACCTTTAAAGCATGATTCGACAATATGATGGTTGTTTTCCCCATATAAATTTTCAACGTGCAACGTTATCCCTGCCGCCTGTGCAAAGGCCTGAAACCACTCTTTAAATAACTCTGTATCCATCTCACCAAGCTTCGGTTTAGAAAATTGGACTCGCCACACCAGATACGGCCTAGCAGAAATATCTAGAGCTACCCTAGACAGAGTCTCATCCATCGGAACATATGCAGCACCATAACGCACAATGCCAGATTTATCGCATAATGCAGCACTAATTGCTTGGCCAATTGCAATTCCCGTATCTTCCGTAGTGTGATGAAAATCAATATGCAAGTCCCCCTCTGCCCTCACAAATAAATCCACCAAGCTGTGCCGGGACAATTGCTCTAACATATGATCCAGAAACCCGATCCCAGTCGAAACATCGTATTGACCGGACCCATCCAAATTTATACGAACATCGATAGATGTTTCTTTGGTTTTTCGGGTAACGTTTGCTTCACGCATTTGAGCAATCCTTTTTTTTAAACCAGAATGTTTTAACAGGCTAAAAACATTACTGCCAGCTTTTACCTTTCAATCGCTGTACAATTTGCGCGACTATGCCACAGACTTTTTGTATTTAAACAATTTTCTTAATACCACTTAAAAAAAATGGTATTAAAGTTTAACAGTTAAAAACCCACAATTAGAACCTATTTCTAATGTAGCCTTTAAATTGTTTAAATTAGCCTAGATAATCTTTTTGGTGGTAAGTCTTGAACACTAAATTGCAATCACTACATTTACCGTTCCCGATTTTAGTTCAAGCTGATTATTAAATTGTATAATTGAGAAGTAATAAATGGAAAAAAATAGCCCTCCCCAGTGGCACGGAACAACGATATTATCTGTTCGAAAAAAAAATCAAGTCGTGATAGCCGGTGACGGACAGGTGACTTTGGGACCAACAGTGATCAAAGCATCCGCACGTAAAGTCCGACCACTTGGCAACGGTTCAGTTATAGCAGGATTTGCAGGAGCTACAGCGGATGCATTTACTTTGTTTGAGCGTCTTGAAGCAAAATTAGAGCAACACCCTGGCCAGTTGACCCGAGCGTGTGTGGATCTTGCTAAAGACTGGCGCACAGACAGGTATCTGCGCCGTTTAGAAGCAATGATGGCTGTAGCTGATCAGGATGTTTCTCTTGTTTTAACAGGAACCGGCGATGTCCTTGAGCCAGATCAGGGCCTCATTGGTATAGGGTCTGGAGGTTCCTATGCACTTGCTGCTGCACAGGCATTGCACGATATAGATGGGTTAGACGCAGAGGATATTGCGCGAAAGGCTATGGATATCGCAGCCGGCATTTGTATATATACTAATAACCACTTAACAATAGAAAGTCTAAAAAAAGGTGACTAGTTTCAGTCCAAGAGAAATCGTATCGGAGCTTGATAGATACATTGTCGGCCAAAGTGATGCTAAGCGAGCCGTAGCTATTGCTTTGAGAAATCGCTGGCGCCGGCAGCAAATAGAAGGGGATCTGCGAGAAGAGATTCTTCCCAAAAACATACTAATGATTGGTCCTACAGGGGTTGGTAAAACTGAGATCGCTCGAAGGTTGGCTCGTTTAGCTCAAGCCCCCTTTGTAAAAGTCGAAGCAACTAAATTTACTGAGGTGGGCTATGTTGGACGTGATGTTGAACAAATCATAAGGGACTTGCTTGAAGTCGCAGTACACGAGACGAGGGAAAGAATGAGGAAGGCGGTGCTCGCTAAAGCAGAGCTAGCCGCAGAAGAAAGGGTAATAGAAGCCCTAGTTGGCGAAAATGCGGGCGAAGAAACCCGTCAAAGGTTCCGTAAGATGCTTCGCGAAGGAGAATTAGATGATCGTGAAGTAGAACTTGACCTATCTGACAATTCAGGTGCTTCCTTGCCTACGTTTGATGTACCAGGTGTGCCCGGAGCACAAATGGGTATGCTTAATCTCAATGATATGCTCGGCAAGGCCTTTGGAGGACAGACTAAGAAGCGCAAGTGCACCGTAGAAGAATCCCATGATTTTCTTGTCGCTGATGAAAGTGATAAACTTCTCGATGAAGAAAAAATATTGAGGGAGTCCATTGAAGCGGTCGAACAGAATGGCATCGTCTTTTTAGATGAAGTTGACAAAATCTGTGCCAATCATGAGCGTCATAGCGCCGATGTTAGTCGAGAAGGAGTACAAAGGGATTTACTTCCATTAATAGAAGGCACAACAGTTTCTACTAAACACGGTCCGGTCAAAACTGATCATATTCTTTTTATAGCGTCAGGAGCGTTTCATATTTCTAAACCCTCAGACTTACTTCCGGAACTGCAAGGTCGTTTACCTATTAGGGTAGAACTAAAGGCCCTTGAAGTGGAGGATCTTAAAGCAATTCTTACTGAACCCGAGGCTAGCCTTATAAGACAATACGTGGCGCTAATAGGAACCGAAGACGTAGAATTAGAGTTTGCTGAAGACGCCGTTGATGAAATTGCAACGATAGCCGCCGAGGTAAATCAGGCCGTTGAAAATATAGGGGCCAGAAGATTACAAACAGTGATGGAGCGCTTATTGGATGATATAAGTTTTACCGCGACCGATAGAAGCGGTGAAAAAATCATCGTTAATGCCCAAATGGTAAGGGAAAATGTAAGCGACCTCGCAAAAAACGCAGACCTAAGCAAATTCATTTTGTAATTAGCGCAACCGGCGCAACATAACATATAGGGCACCCGCACCACCATCGCAGGGGGCAGCCACTGAAATAGCTAGGACCCGTGAACGCGCCTGTGGTGAGTTTAACCAATCAGGTGTCTCCCTCTTCAACACACCCCCACCCTGACTGAGTCGACCGCGACCTGTAATAATTATAACACAACGTTTTCCCAAAGCTTGAGAATCCTGCAAAAATGTCATTAATTTTTCATAAGCTTGACCCCGGGTCATTCCATGCAAATCTAACCGAGCCTCCGGTCTAAGTTGCCCACGCCTTAATCGGGCAAGGGTACGTTTATCAATATCACCGGCCTTTTCTAGGGAGAGAGGCTCTAGATTTAAGGAGCGGTTTCCTATGGAATTTCTCTTATTTAAAAATTGATGTGGTTTGTTGGACTCAATTTTTTCTTTAACAACTGTGCAAGGTATTTCTTTAATTTTCCTCATTGCTTCAAGAAAAATAGTGTCATCATCAGGCGATAACGATGAGGCCTTTGAATGCTTCACCCACCGCTTATTTTTGTTTCTCGACATTGGATAACAATAGAGGATCTGAATGCTTTGGGCCAGAATAATACTACATGTACCCTAACCAACTTGATGAAACCTTATTTGGGTATAAACACATAATAGCGACCCCGACGCTTCATATGACCAGCTCTTTTGGCTGCAGATAAGCCGTGTCCGAAAAAAATATCTCCGCGCACTGCGCCCCTTATATCACCCCCGGTGTCTTGGGATATAAGTAACCGCTGAAATGCAATATCAATATTCAGAGGGTCCTTGGTATCAATCCAAATCGGAAGACCATAAGTTAAGAACCTTGGATCGATAGCAAGACTTCGACCCGGCGTCAAAACAACACCTTGTGCACCAAGTGGGCCTACACCAATCACTCGACTAAAAAAAATATAGCGAGCATTTAGGTCCAATAAATCAGTCACTTTCATAGGATTTTTTTTGAGCCAAGAACGAATGGCTTGCATTGAAAGAGCCTCCGGTGAAAGTTCCTGACGGTTTATCAAAACTTTACCTATAGAGGTGTAGGGATGGCGGTTGTGCCCAGCATAACCGACCCTCACAATTTCCCCATTGGGTAGTTTTATGCGCCCCGACCCCTGAATTTGCAGGAAAAAGACATCTACAGGATTTTTTAGCCACGCTATTGGCTCGACATAGTTTTTCAGCGCTCCATTATTTATTTGTTTTCGGGAAAAATATCTCCCCTTAGTTTGATTAAGGTTGGCTGGAGGGGGATAAATAGGAATTTGAAATTTGCCGAATCGTTTTAGGGCGCCATCAAATTGCGGCTCATAATACCCAGTGAATAGACCTCTAGTTTTACCAGAAAATCTTTGACCGACGAGATAAGCACGAAAATTTTTTGAAAAGAAGCTTCTCGCGTAGATATGATTTCCAAATTTTTTCTTGTCCAATTTACGACAGCTGCGCCGCCATAGTTTCATTGATCCAAATCTAACCGAAACGTGGGATTTTTGATTCGCAGACCGCATTAATTTTTGACAGCTAAGCCAAAAAGGCAAAAGGGCATCACCCTGATCACCGTGGCCCCAACCCGGCAAGGAATTGAAATTTATCTGGCTCAGCGATACAGGCTTCTCATCTTGTTCCAAAACCGATAAGGAGCAGCCCGATAAAATACCTGAAATGAAGAGCAGGCCATAGGGCTTTAGGTATTTATTCCGGGCTTCGAGTCTCAACTAAAGTCCAATTAGGGTCGTGTGCCCGGGTATTTCTAGCAAAGGTCCAAATATCGGTAACGGGTGCCACACGATTCTCATCGCCGTCAACTACCGCTCCACTGTTATCTCTCGTTACATTGACTTGTTCAGATAATACCTTAACAGTGACAAATGCCGTAGATCCGCCTACTCGCGCCTCAAGAATATTGATTTCTTTTATTCCCACAATAACCGTTTCTAAACTGTTTCCCGTTGCTTCCCTTTCATCAATTGCTTCGCAAAAATTTTCGAATACTTCGTTGTTTAATAAGCCACGCAGTGAATCTTTATCTCCATCCGCAAAACCATTAACCACAATTTCAAAAGCTGCTTTCGCCCCAGAAATAAAATTTTCTGAGTCGAATGTTGGATCAACCTCTCTGACAGTAGAAAGACAAGCAGCAATAGGATCAGGTAAATCATTAGTATTGTCAGTATTCTCTGACTCCATTTTACTCTTAGGCGGCGTTTCGACTACCTTATCTTCTTTACTTGTTATCTTCCTATTATCTGAAGCAAAATTCGGCCTGCGCCTTTGATGACCCGTGCGCTTCCCCAGAACACTGCGCAACCTGAGCACCAAAAATGCTGCAATCATAGCAAATAAAATTATATCAAGTGCTTGGAAACCATCGCCCATATCATTATACCATGTAAATCAAAAAATTTTATCGATAAATTTTGTTATATATATTTAAATGTTTACCTTTACATCAAAAAACTAGGGTCTCCTGAACAAAATCGCAAGTATGACTCTCATAATACTAATTGCTTTAATATTCTTGCCAATAATCGAAATAGCGGTGTTTATCGCCCTAGGGGGTGAAATTGGTATTGGGAATACGGTTAGTTTGATTATAGTGACCGCATTTATTGGTGCGTGGATTTTACGACAACAGGGACTAACAACGCTTAGAAACGCCCAACAATCCCTTGGGCAGCAAATATTCCCCGTTTCTGCTCTCTTTGATGGGGTTTGTCTGCTGTTGGCGGGTGTCTTCCTTTTAACCCCTGGTTTTTTAACGGATGCCTTAGGGTTTTTAATCTGCGTACCTCTAGTTCGCAGATTCTTGCGCCATTGGGTATGGATAACCATAAATCGCTCTAGCACTTGCAGTGAATGGACTAAATACGAAGAATCTCCCGATGGACCATCTCGTAATCGAGATACGATTGATGGTAGTTTTCGTGAGATAGATTCCGACAAGGGGCTGGATAAAACCAAAAATAACTTGCCTGACAAGAAAGAAAATTAAAAATAGTTTATATTTTAGTACTTCCCACTTCCTTGTTTCTTCTGGGAATACGTGTTAGCGACGATCGAAATTATCGGAGAATACCATGCAAGACATTCCTTCCGACGGTGTAACCAGGGACGAAAATATTAACGCAACGAGCGAGGATTTTATTCAGCCCAATATTTTAATTGAGGCCCAGTACATAAAAGACCTGTCATATGAAAACCTTGCCGGACCAAATAGTGTGACGATCGGGGAGCAATCACCAGAGGTGAATATCGAAGTAAACACTAGTGCCCGTAATCTAGAAGAGAATAAGTACGAGGTAACTTTGGTAATCCGAGGGGAGGCTAAATCAGCAGAAAATACAATTTTTATTCTGGAATTAACCTATGCCGGAGCCCTAGAAGTGACCAACGCGCCCAAAGATGCCATTGGCCCAATTCTATTAATAGAGGGTGCGCGTCTCCTATTTCCGTTTGCACGAAATATCGTTGCCGATGTATCCAGAGACGGTGGGTTTCCACCGCTATTTATAAATCCTATTGATTTTGTCCAATTATATCAAGATCAACACGTCGTTGAAGAGCCCGGGAATAAAAACGGCAGCCTTTGAATAAATTAAAGAATTAATTAATTTTCCAAAGCGGATTTAGAAGTTTTTGAATAAATCGATTATGTTTTTCCAACTCTTCTTCGGTTGGCTGATGTGGTCGGGGTAACAATCTTTCTCGTTTTACGACTTCGAAACCCTCGTCGCTATCCTCACTAGTTTCAAGCACCAAACCAGGCTGCCGCCCCCCTATCAACTCCAAATAGACCTCTGATAATAACTCTGCATCCAAGAGGGCGCCATGAAGTGTCCGAGCTGAATTATCTATATTGAACCGCCGACATAATGCATCCAAGCTAGCAGGTGCGCCGGGATATTTTTTTCGGGTAACGGCTATTGTATCTACAGTCCGATCAATTGATATTGTGCTTAACCCGCCCCTCTCGAGTTCCGCATTTATAAAACTTATATCAAATTTAGCATTATGAATAATTAGCTTTGCATCTGAAATAAAGTCTAAAAAAGCTTCTGCAATATTGGAAAATACCGGCTTATCCTTAAGAAATTCATCACTTAAACCGTGAATCTTTTGTGCATCGGGCGGCATCGGTATAGTTGGGTTGATGTATTGGTGATAAACTCGGCCGGTTGGCAAATGATTTTCTAATTCAATACACCCAATTTCGACTAGCCTATCGCCATCTCTAGCAGACAACCCGGTTGTCTCTGTATCTAAAACGACCTCTCGCATAACCGCCAAGCCCTTAATTTTTAATCCGCCTTACTATCCTGAAAAGCTGGTTAAAGGTATGCCTTTTTCCTAAACCTGTACACACAACAAAGTCAGCCTTTTTTCTTTTTTCATTATCGGGCATCTGGCGATCAAGCGTTGCCTTAAAACGTTGCAATGTCATGCCAGGCCGAGCCATTGCGCGCTGGCGCTGAACAAAACCAGGCGCGGAAACGACCAAAGTATAATCACAAATTCTGTCGGTTTTTACTTCAAAAAGAAGGGGAACATCTAAAGCAATTATTGGCGATTTGCACGCTTGGCACCTTTTAATAAAAAGTTCCTGGGCCTCTCTTACTAGCGGATGCAGTATTTGTTCAAGACTAGCTAATGCTGACGCGTCACCAAAAACTTTTTGTCCCAGGGCGGTTCTGTCAACTGCCCCATCAATCACCACGCCATCAAACTCTTTTTTGATCACCGGCACAGCAGCACCACCAGCTTTCAGCAAATCGTGAACTAAATTATCAGAATCACATACACGGAGTCCCAGCCTAGAAAGCATTGTTGCCGCTGTTGTTTTTCCCATTGCTATAGAACCAGTCAACCCGACAATTAAAGTCATTTCAGACCCCTTATTTGCCCTAGAAGGTGGGCCTCGAGGTCCTCAGAAACCTTTGGATCAACACCAAACCAAGCCCTGAAACCCGGCCTACCTTGTTGCAAAAGCATACCGAGCCCGTCTACGATAGTATTTCCTCTATCGATAGCAAGTTTTAGGAGCGGAGTTATCAGGGGCGCATAAACAATATCACTTACTATTGCTGATAAAGGCAGGGCTGATAAATTAATGTCGAGTGCTGGCTGCCCAACCATACCCAAAATTGTTATATTTACTAACAATTTTTTACCTTCAAGAACCTCGTTTCTTTCTTTCCAATCAACAGCTATCAGCTTATCCCCGACCTCTTCACACAAGCGTTCGGAATTTTCACGGGTCCTATTCACTATATTAATCTCTGATACCCCTGTTTCCTTAAGTGCCGCGGCTATAGCTCTAGCTGCTCCGCCTGCGCCCAGAATAACCGCGGTCTGTTTTTTTAATATGTTTAGATTCAAGCTTCTCTTAAGGGATTCTATAAAACCATATCCATCGGTGTTGGTCCCTATTATCAAACCCTCTTTATTTACAACCACTGTGTTTATTGCGCGCAATGTTTTCGCTACCCCGTCAACTCTATCAACAAACAATGCAGCTGCTTCTTTGTGGGGCACCGTTAAATTAACACCGGAAAAGCCCAGTTTTGGCAAAGCTAAAATCGCTGCCTGTAAATTTTGGGGCTGAACGGCTAAGGGAACGTAGTTCCCAATAACTTTGTTTTCCCTTAACCAAAAACCATGTAAGGCTGGTGATAAAGAATGGCTGACCGGCCACCCCATTACTCCAGCTATTGGGATTGGTTGATAGTCATTCATGCTGCTATTGCCCCCCTTAGACGAAGATAATGGAGGACCGGCAAAAGGGGCAGTCCGAGAATTGTAAAATGATTTCCTTCAATACTAGTAAATAATTGTATTCCAGCGCTCTCGACTTGATAACAACCTGGGCTATCTAATAAAGATTTACCTTGTTTCGAAATATATTCATCCAAAAAACAATCTGAGAATTTTCTCATATGAAGAAGCGACCTATCGGTATGCTCCCATATTCTTTTTCCGCCCTCAGCTACGACAACTGAACTTATAAGTGTGTGTTTCTTGCCGCGCAGTGTATTTAGTTGTTCTTTTGCCGCCACCAAATTTTTGGGCTTACTATAAATTATTCCTTCGCACTCGAGGACCTGATCAGCGCCGATCACAAGAGCGCTAGGCACCCTTGTCGACACTATGCATGACTTATGTTCTGCAAGAAAGCCAGCTATATCTTCGCCTGAAGCACCCTTGAATAACAAAGCACCTTTTAGTTCTTGTTCATCCACATTGGGTACCTCAACACTGAAAACCAAGCCAGCATCTTCCAGAATCTTTTTACGTGTGAAGCTGCTTGATGCCAGTACCACCTTGCTCATTTTCCAACACTCCATACAACTTGGTTAAAATGATTATAGCTTTATAAATTTTACGTTAATGGGGATAACATACTTTTATCAGAATATTATATATAATTAGCCCCATAAGCACTATTGCTTCCACAAGAAACAAAGCTGTGAATTTAGATTGCACAGGGTGGGAAATTTATATTAACCACATAAAAGGGGCTTTATTATTTTAATCCTTATAACCGTATGTATTTGGGAAAGATGTCTCCTAGAATTTTCTTATATCAACAAGCTTTATTCAACTTACCCATAATTATATCCACGGTGGATAAAAATGGTTAAAAAATTAATCCCCACTATCCCCCGTACTACTACTACTACTATATTTATATTAATATATTATTAGTAGAAGAAGATAATAAACGATAAAACTCATGGGGCTATAAAGTGACTACATCAAACCCAATCATTTTAGATGTTCTCGATGGAAAAGATGTTAAAAGTATTCCCATTTGGTTAATGCGGCAAGCTGGCAGGTATTTGGAAGAATACCAGGCAGTTAGAAAAATTAGCGGCAGTTTTCTTGATCTTTGTTACTCACCAAAAATGGCAAAGAGGGTGACGCTGCAACCAATTGAACGATTTAATTTTGACGCGGCTATCATCTTTTCAGACATTTTAGTAATACCTGATGCTCTTGGGCAATCGGTTCAATTTCAAGAAGGGATTGGCCCAATCTTAGAACCTTTACGAGACCTTTCCTCACTAAACTGCTTAAATATGGATAATCTTACGAACCATTTAAGCCCAGTCTATGAAGCAATTTCTGACGTGCGGTTAGAATTGACTAGGGATAAGGCAGTTATAGGATTTTCTGGTGCTCCATGGACTGTAGCAACATACATGGTGGAGGGTGGATCAAGTAAAGATTTTTCCAATATTAAACAGTGGGCATATTCTAGCCCAGAAGAATTTAGCATTTTGATAGAGATTCTGATTTCGGCGATAACAATGCATCTTCTATCTCAAATAAAAGCTGGTGCAGATGTTATCCAAATATTTGACAGTTGGGCTGGTTTATTGCCAGATTCTGGATTTAAAAAATGGTGTGTCTATCCAATAAAAAAAATAGTAGCCGGCGTTAGAAGTGAGTTTCCAGACATACCTATTATTATTTTCCCTCGGTTGGCGGGTCATAGGTATATAGCGATAGCAGATATTGAAGGTGTCACAGCAGTAAGTGTTGATCATACTATATCAACAGACTGGCTCTCTAAGAATTTGCAGAATAAAGTTGTTGTTCAGGGAAATTTAGATCCGGTGTTTCTCCTTTCAGGAGGAGCTGCCATGAAGAGTGAAGTGAAAAGAATATTGGAAGGCTTGTCTGGGCATCCCTTCATTTTTAATCTCGGTCATGGTGTTTTGCCTAGTACACCGACAGATAATGTATCGGAATTATGTGAAATGGTTTCCGTTTATCGACGGAGCTAGAAATGGAAAGGGTTGCTGTTGTTCTTTATAATTTAGGAGGGCCGGATAAGCCGGAGGCTATTCAACCATTTCTTTTTAATTTATTTAATGATCCCTTAATTTTAAGGCTTGTGCCACCTATTCGCTGGATTTTGGCGAAGATAATATCAAAGCGGCGGACGCCAATTGCTAAAGAGATTTATGCTAAGATAGGGGGTGGATCCCCTATCTTAGAAGAAACAAGAAAACAGGCTTCGGCACTGCAAGAAGAGTTAGAAAAAGATAGAAAGTTTAAAGTTTTTGTTGCTATGCGGTATTGGCGGCCGTTCGCTGACGAATGTATCGATGAGGTGATTAACTTTAATCCGGATTCTGTAGTTCTATTACCGCTCTACCCACAGTTTTCAACCACTACAACAAAATCGTTTCTTCAAATTTGGGAAAAACATTGTAAAAAGAAGGGTTTTGATAAAACTACCGCATCAATCTGTTGTTATCCGCAGGATGCGGGTTTTGTTAAGGCTGTTAGTCAACTTGTTCAACTGAGTATTTTAGAGGCTGAATCAAAAGGTCCCGTGAAAGTTTTGTTCTCTGCTCATGGAATACCCAAAAAATTTGTTGTTGATGGTGACCCATATGAATTGCATGTCAGGGCAACTGTGAGCGCTGTTGTAGATTGTCTAAATATCCCCAACTTGAATTATGAGATTTGTTATCAGAGTCGGGTGGGACCAGTTGAGTGGCTCAGACCTTATACAGATGAAGTGATTATCGATTCAGCGCAAGAGGGAAAATCAATCGTTGTCGTACCTATTGCTTTTGTTTCCGAACATTCAGAAACATTAGTAGAACTTGATATGGAGTATCATGATCTTGCATTGGATAATGGGGCGCTTTCCTATATTCGTACGGCGACGGTTGGAGTAAACGAGAATTTTATTCTCGGCTTAGCTAACATGGTGCGAGAAGGGTCAGGAGCAAATGGTGTAATTGCACCCAACCAATTAGTATGCAAAGAAAATTGTGCAGTCTGTCCGGCTGTTAGGTCAGATCAATGAACTTTGATTGGTTGCTGGAAATTTACCCTTGGATTAAGGCCCTACACATTATTGCTGTGATTTCTTGGATGGCTGGAATGTTATATTTACCCCGTCTGTTTGTTTATCATTGCGGGGCACCGGTAGGTTCCAATGAATCTGAAATATTTAAGGTTATGGAGAGAAGGCTTATGCGGGTAATTATGAACCCCGCTATGATAGCGAGCGTGGTATTTGGGGTTTTGTTGTTTCTAACTCCAGGGGCTATTGATTGGGACGCATGGTGGGTCTATGTAAAAATAATACTTGTTGTGTTCCTCATGGTATTACACGGTAGTTTTGCGCTTTGGAGAAAAAAGTTTGAAGAGGATAAAAATACGACCAGCGCAAAAACTTTCCGGATTATTAATGAGGGGCCGACAATATTAATGATAGGGATAATTATTATGGTAATTATAAGGCCCGGAGCCTAGGTTTGGAGTTGTGGCAATTGGGATTGACAGCAAAAACCCGATGAGCTAAAGCTGTGAGTGATTGTTTGCAATCGCTTTTTCTTACAACAATCCAAGACTATCAAGAATGGGCATGCCTATAATAGCCCCAAATAGGATTCTAAATTTCCCTACACATCACATAAATTTTCCTTTAACAATTTTCCAACCCATTATGAACTTACAAGAACTTAAGAAAAAACCTCCCGCTGATCTTCTTAGTTTTGCAGAAGAACTAAAAATCGAGAATGCTTCTACCATGCGCAAACAAGAAATGATGTTTGCGATTTTAAAACAACTCGCGGAAAATGAGGTGGTAATATCCGGCGATGGTGTTTTAGAAGTTTTGCAGGATGGCTTTGGTTTTTTGAGGGCCCCGGAGGCAAATTACCTGCCAGGCCCTGACGATATATATGTCTCACCCAGTCAAATTCGTCGGTTTAGCTTGCGGACAGGGGATACGGTAGAGGGAGAAATTCGTTCGCCTAAAGATGGGGAAAGATATTTTGCACTATTAAAGGTCAATAAAATTAACTTTGATGATCCTGAAAAAGTGCGGCATCGAATTAACTTCGACAATCTTACGCCTTTGTATCCAGAGGAAAAATTTGTTCTTGATCACGATAATCCCGAAGCCAAGGATCTGACTACGCGTATAGTGGATTTAACGGCCCCACTTGGAAAGGGCCAGCGCGCTCTGATTGTTGCGCCGCCGCGGACAGGAAAGACCATGATGCTACAATCCATTGCCCATGCAATTACGGAAAACAATCAGGGGGTCTATCTTTTGGTCCTGCTTATTGACGAGCGCCCAGAAGAGGTTACTGACATGCAACGCTCTGTTGATGGGGAGGTGATTAGCTCCACCTTTGATGAGCCTGCATCTCGACATGTTCAAGTGGCGGATATGGTTATTGAAAAAGCGAAAAGATTGGTAGAGCATGGCCATGATGTCGTCATTTTATTGGATTCTATTACTCGTCTGGCTAGGGCATATAATACGGTTGTGCCGTCATCAGGTAAGGTTTTAACAGGGGGGGTTGATTCCAACGCACTTCAAAGGCCAAAGAGGTTTTTTGGAGCAGCAAGAAATATCGAGAGTGGCGGATCCCTTTCTATTATTGCTACCGCCCTGATTGATACGGGTTCTCGAATGGATGAAGTTATATTCGAGGAGTTTAAGGGAACGGGAAACAGCGAAATTGTTCTAGACAGAAAGCTAGCCGATAAAAGAACATTTCCCTCGATGGATATAGCAAAATCGGGAACAAGGAAGGAAGAGCTCCTTATTGAAAAGGGCGACCTTTCTAAAATGTGGGTATTGCGGCGCATCCTTAATCCAATGGGTACTGTTGATGCCATGGAATTTTTGATTGAAAAAATGAAAGCGACAAAAAACAACGCAGATTTTTTTGATTCTATGAATCAATAGATAATATTTTCCAGTAATTACCAATTTTAAGGAATCAAAATCGTGGACCCTACGGTCTTCCGTTGTTCTAGTGCCCTATGGGCTTTTGCCGCTTCTCTGAGCTGATAGCGTTGTTCAACATGTATTTTAACGGCCCCGCTTTTTACAACCTCGAAGAGTTCTTTTGCTAAAGATGTAAAGGCCTGTTTTGTAGTTATGTAGTGATTTAAAATTGGCCGTGTCATAAAAAGCGACCCTTTTTGTAAAAGGGTAAGAGGAGCAATAGGTGGCACTGGACCTGAGGCATTACCATAGGTTATCCAAATACCGCGCATACTAAGACAGTCTAAAGACCCAGGATATGTATCTTTTCCAACGCCATCGTATACGACTGGAACACCTTCTCCTTTCGTATAACGCAGAACACGATCTACAAAATTACTTTCGGAATATATAATTGTTTTATCGCATCCATTGGCTCGAGCAAGAGCGGCTTTCTTTCTAGAGCTGACCGTTCCAATAATATTGGCGCCCAGATATTTCGCCCACTGACACAATATCAATCCGACTCCGCCTGCTGCGGCATGAACGAGTATAGTGTCAGACGGTTTGGGAACATATATGCGCTTTAAAAGCATGGCCGCTGTGAGACCCTTTAACATCATTGATGCCGCTTGTTCGTCTGTAATGCCGCGAGGTATCTTGATTAATCTGTCTGCCGGAAAACAACGTTTCTCTGAATAAGAGCCTATCGGATCTGAGCAGTATGTCACTCGATCGCCAATTTTCAGACCTTCCACTTTAGTGCCGAGAGCTTCGATTACTCCTGCCCCTTCTACGCCAGGGGTAAAGGGTGTGGGTAGTGGATAGAGACCTTTGCGGTGATAGGTATCTATGAAGTTCAGGCCTATGGCGGTGTTCCTAATAATCGCTTCGCCCGGTTTAGGGCTCTTTATTGTCACGTCTTCCCATTTCAGGACCGAAGCGGGTCCAGTCCTGTGTACACGAATTGCCTTG
>MDTE01025624.1_pt1 | contig 17102 bp, 17 predicted proteins | sample 811231 | NCBI WGS metagenome assembly MDTE01 (sample SAMN05326651, study PRJNA326480) | marine metagenome | isolation source: seawater | place: Indian Ocean: Red Sea | collected 2010
AACAGTTGACCCTAGGCAATGTCCAGAATTTTCGATCCAATGCTATTCCAAATGCGTTGCTAATTTATAGGAAAATGCTAGGATTTTTTATGCCCAAACTTAACATTTATGACTTTGTCGATAAGAAAAAATTGGACGCAGTCAAAAAACCAATAGCTCGATCTCATGGGTTGCCTAATGAATGTTATACCAGCGAAGAATATATGAATTTGGAAAGAAAAAAATTATTTGAAAATATGTGGACAGTAATTGGCGTAGCAAGCTCAATACCTAATATAGGTGATGTTAAACCTTTTAATTTACAAAATATTCCATTAATTGCTTTACGTAACCAAGATAATCAAATCAAAGTTTTTCATAACGTTTGTAGTCATAGAGGGCATAAAATATTAAAAAAACCATGTAGTAAAAAAAAAATGTTAAAATGTCCATATCACTCCTGGACTTATAATTTAAACGGCATTCTTATTTCTACTCCACATATAGGTGGAATGAATATACATGAGCATAAAAATTTTGACAAATCTTCCAGTGGACTTAAAGAAGTTAGCTCATATGTTTGGCTTGATATGATTTTCATAAATATTTCAAATAATGCAGAATCTTTTAATGAATATATCAAACCTCTAAATAGACGCTGGTCTAAATTTTGGCCTGATGAAGATAAAAAACTAATAAAAAAACCAAAAGATTATGGATATTTCGTATTAAAAACAAAAACTAATTGGAAATTTCCTATAGAAAATTATTGTGAAAGCTATCATCTCCCCTTCATTCATCCAGACTTAAGTTCATATTCTAAAATTAAAGATCATTATCCAATTGAAAACAAATCAAATAAGTTTGCAGGCCAAGGTACCGTTGTTTATGAACCAAAATTTAAAGGAGGTAAAAAATTTCCTTGCTTTCCCAATTGGCCAAAAAAAATGATGAAAAATGCTGAATATGTTTCCCTGTTTCCTAATGTAATGCTAGGTATTCACAAAGATCATTTTTTTTCGTTTTGGTTAGAACCTATTAAAAATAATTATACATTAGAACATTTAGAGATTTATTATGTTGGGGATAAAGCTGCATATTCTGATGAGTATAAATCTCTTAGAAAACAAAATTATAAACTTTGGCATAAGGTTCTTTCTGAAGACATTAAAGCTGTAGAAGGAATGCAGGAAGGAAGAAGTTCTCCTGCTTATAATGGGGGAAATTTTTCTCCTGTTATGGATAATCCGACACATTTATTTCATCAATGGGTTGCTGAAAATTTAGTATGAAAAATGAAATCAAGAAAAATTGAACAAAAATCTTTTTCTCAAGAATTAATATTAAATTTTTCTAAGAAAAATAAAATTATCCCCTCAAAATTTCATTACGATTTGAACGGAAGTAAATATTTTGAAAAAATTACAAAAACAGAAGAATATTATGTAACGAGAGTTGAAAAAGAAATTCTTGGTAAAATATCAAATCAAATAAATAAAATTTTTGGAAATGACTTAACTTTTGTAGAATTTGGTAGTGGTTCGACCGAAAAAATTCGTATTTTGCTTAATAAGAAAGTAAAATTTTATGTACCAATAGATATATCGTTTGATTTTATTAAGGAATCTTCAAAAAAATTATTGAAGTCTTTTCCGAATCTAAAAATACTTCCCACATATTACGATTACACCAGATACATTAGGTTGCCAAAAAATATATCGAAATCAAAAATCGGTTTTTTTCTAGGTTCTTCAATTGGAAATTTTTATAATGGTGAGGAGAGAAAATTTTTAAAAAATGCAAAAAAAACCTTGGGCAAAAAAAATTTTTTATTTGTTGGGGTTGATTTAATCAAAAATGTTAAAATATTAAAAAAAGCCTATAATGATAAAAAAAATTTTACTGCAAAATTTAATCTCAATTTGATTAATATTATGAACAAACGTATTCAAACTAAACTTAAAGTAAAAGATTTTAAATATATGGCTACTTTTAATAAAAAAAATAGCTCTATGGAAAATTTTATCAAATCAAAAAAGGATCAACATTTTTTTATTAAAAAGAATAAATTTTACCTTAAAAAAGGTGATAAAATACAAACCGAAATATCCAAAAAATTTACAATTTCGAAATTTACTAAATTGGCCAAATCTTCTGGTTGGTCTGTTAAAAATCACTGGAAAGATGCAAAAAGATATTACGCTGTTTTTTTGCTTCAAGCATAGTAAGCTTTAAAAATGAATAATAGATTAGAAACTATCGTTGATTTAAAAAAATATCCAATCCAAAATTTAAATTTACCTCAAATAAAAAAATTAATACAAAAATGTAAAAATGATTTAAATCAGTTCAGCTGTTCAACTATTCCGAATTTTATTTTGCCCAAATCTTTAAAAGTGATGAATTCAGAGTTAGAACAGCAAATTAGTGAAGTTTATATGTCTAAGGAAAGCATTAATCCTTATTTAAACTCCAAAGACGATCCTTCTTTAGAAAAAAATCATCCTAAAAGAACATTTTCTAAACGCTATAATGGATATTTAAATTCAGATCTTTTTGAAAAAGATTCTGAAATGAAATTTTTATATGAACAGGAAGAACTTTTAAACTTTGTATCTGCTTGCGTGGGAATATCACCCATTTATCGTTGGGCCGACCCCTTGGCTTGTCATGCTTATAATATTATGAAACCTGAAGGTATTCTTCCTTGGCATTTTGACAGTTGTGAATTTACCTTAAGTATAATGATACAAAAGCCTGAAAAAGGGGGAATATTTGAATATTGTCCTAATATACGTCAACCAGGAAAAGAAAATTTTGATGAAGTAAAAAAAGTGCTCGATGGAGATCGTAGAAAAATTAGACAATTAAAATTAGAACCAGGTGATTTACAAATATTCAAAGGACGTTTTACACTACATCGTGTAACTAAAGTTGAAGGAAGTCGAGCTAGATATCTTGCCATACCAGCTTACGTTCTAGACCCTTGGAGAGTAAATACTCCAGAACACTCAAGATCTATATATGGAAAAGTATTACCTATACATTATGAAAGAAATATTAAACGCTCAGATGGCTTAGCGGATTAAATTGTGAATAAAGTAAAAAAAATAGAAATTTTAACCTGTCATTGTAAAAAAATTCAAATTGAACTGAAATTAAATAATGGTTTAGAAGAACTTGTAAGGTGTGATTGCTCTATCTGCAAAAGAAAAGGGGCTGTTATGGCCAAGATAAGGATAAAAGATTTAAAAATATTAAAAGGAGAAAACAAAATAAAACTTTATAAATTTGGAAGAAATAAAGCTGAACATTATTTTTGTTCTATATGCGGAATATATACTCATCATAAATCATATACGAATCCTGAAAATTATGAATTCAATGTCGCATGCTTGGACAGTATTGATGTTTTTAAATTAGAAAACATTCCTATTTATGATGGAAAAAAATTGTAAACTCACTTTATTTTCTTACTCAAAGCTTCAAAAGCCTCATTAACTTTCTCTTTGTTTATTCCTCCTGCTTGAGCAAAATCTTTTCTGCCTCCACCACCTTTACCACCAAGAATCTCTGAAGCTATTTTAACAAGTACTACTGCATCGTATTTTTTAGTTAAGTCATTTGTTACTCCAACAGCGACGCCGACTTTGTCATCAAAAATGGAAAATCCTACGATAATTCCTTTTTTAATGTCCTTTTTGCCTTGATCAATTACGGTTCTCAATTCCTTAGATGGAAAATCTATAAGGACTTGCTGTCGTAAAATAAAAGAATCTATTTTTTTATCTTTAATAACGTTCTTAGTATTGTCCTTTAAAATATTTTCAATTTTAATTTTATTAAGTTGTTTATTTAAATTTTTAATATTTTCAGATAACTCGAGTTCGTCTTTATAATCTGGATTCACATTGTTTTTTAACAGTTCTTTTTTAATTAAATCTATTTCATCTTTTAGACTTTTTTCCTTTAATGATTTATCTTTTTTTAATGAGTTTTCGTAAACTTCTAACTGTTGATCTCTTAAAGCTTCGACCCGCCTAACGCCAGCTGCAATTGACGATTGATTTATTATTTTAAATTTTCCGATATCTTTTGTATTTTTAACATGCGTTCCTCCACAAAGTTCAGTAGAAAAGTAACCACCATTTTCCTTACCCATAGATAAAACTCTAACTTCATCGCCATATTTTTCTCCGAACATTGCTAAAGCTCCTTTTTCCACAGCTTCCTTGGGTGTCATAATTCTAGTTTTAACATCAGCTCCTGTATTAATCATGTCATTTACATACTTTTCTATTTTTTCAATATCTTTTTTTTCAATTGGTTTATTATGACTAAAATCAAATCTCAATTTTTCTGGACTTACCAAGGAACCTTTTTGGGTAACGTGTTTTCCAAGAATTCTTCTTAGAGCTTCATGTAGCAAATGTGTTGCTGAATGATAAGCCCTGGCGTTATTTCTTCTACTAACATTAATTTCCATATTTACGCTTTGATTAACTTTTATAGAACCTTTGGTAACTTTTCCAAAATGAACATAAAGATCTTCCATTTTCTTTTGAGTGTCTTCAACAACCACTTTACATTCATTTGAATAAATTATTCCTTTGTCTCCAACTTGTCCTCCTGATTCAGCATAAAAAGGGGTTTGATTAGTTACTATCTCTACTTCTTCTCCAACTTTAGCTTCTTTTACAAAATCTTTGCCCTTTGATATTTTAAGAACAATTCCCTCAAGTTTGTCAAATTCGTAACCCAAAAATTCTGTCGGGCTAAGTTCTTCTCTAACTTTAAACCATTTTTGTTCTAATGATTTGTCACCGGAACCTTTCCAGTTTGCACGTGCTAACTTTTTACTTTTTTCCATTTCTCTGTGAAAACTAGCAGTATCTACTTTTATATTTTTGTTTTTTAAAATATCTGCAGTAAGATCTAATGGGAAACCATATGTATCATATAATTTAAAAGCGGCCTCACCGGGAAAATAATTATTTTTTACCTTATTTATACTTTCATTTAATATTTCTATTCCCCTTTCAAGTAATGTAGAAAATTTTTCCTCTTCAGTTTTTAATGTTTCAGTAATTAAAGGTTCAGCTCTTTTTAATTCTGGATAAGAATCTGACATTTCTTTAATTAATGTTGGTACCATTTTATAAAAAATTGGTTGCTTGCTTCCAAGCACATGAGAATGTCTCATGCCTCTTCTCATTATTCTTCTTAGTACATAACCTCTGCCTTCATTTGAAGGCAAAACACCCTCGGCAATCAAAAATGAACTGGCTCTAAGATGATCTGCTATAACTCTATGGCTTGCTATATTTTCTTTGTTAGCTTTAGTTTTAGTTAATTCCGTAGAAGCTTGTATTAAAGTCTTAAAGTGATCTATTTCATAATTATCATGAGTGCCCTGTAGTAAAGCTGAAATTCTTTCTAATCCCATTCCCGTATCTACTGATGGTTTTGGAAGATTTATTCTTTTATCTTTTGAAACTTGTTCAAACTGCATAAAAACTAGATTCCAAATCTCAATGAATCTGTCTCCATCTTGATTTTTGCTACCCGGTGGACCTCCTTGTAAATGATCTCCATGATCATAAAATATTTCTGAACAGGGTCCGCAAGGACCTAAATCACCCATTGACCAAAAATTATCGCTTGTAGATATTTTATAAATTCTACTTTCTGGTAGTCCGGCAATTTTTTTCCAAAGATTAAAAGCATCTTTATCTTCGCTATAAACACTCACGCTAAGTTTATCTTTTTGTATTCCAAATTCTTTAGTAATTAAATTCCAAGCAAGTTCGATGGCTGTATCTTTAAAATAATCTCCAAAAGAAAAATTTCCTAGCATTTCAAAAAATGTATGATGTCTAGGTGTATATCCTACATTTTCAAGATCATTATGTTTGCCACCTGCCCTTACACATTTTTGAGATGTTACTGCTCTTTTATAGTCTCTTTGTTCTAATCCGGTAAAAACATTTTTAAACTGAACCATGCCAGAATTAGTAAACATTAAGGTCGGATCATTGCTTGGTACCAAATTACTGGAGTCTACAATTTTGTGATTTTTCTTTGAAAAATAATCTAAAAACGATTTCCTTACATTTTTTAATGTTTTTTCATCCATCTTTATTATAAATACATTTTTTTTATATCTATTTCTAGATAACAAGAAAGGCGCCTATTTAGGCGCCTTTCTTATCGTAGGAGAGTAATGAACTAACGAATTAATCTTTTTTAGGTAAGTCTTTTTTTTCTGTAATTGGATTTCCTTCTATTTTTTTAGCAATCAAGCCTGCTTTTGTTCTAATCGCCATTTCAATTTCTGCAGCTATTTTAGGATTTTTTTCCAGGTATTGTTTGGCATTTTCACGACCTTGGCCAATTTTTTCACCTTTATAAGCATACCAAGCGCCAGATTTCTCAACGATATCCGCTTTAGATCCTAAATCAATCAATTCACCTGACTTGCTGATTCCTTTTCCATACATCAAATCAAACTCTATGACTTTAAATGGAGGGGAAACTTTATTTTTTACAACTTTTACTCTTGTTGAGTTACCAATAATTTGTTCTTTTTCTTTAATAGCTCCTATTCTTCTAATATCCATTCTTACTGAAGAGTAAAATTTAAGAGCATTTCCTCCTGATGTTGTTTCTGGATTTCCAAACATAATTCCAATTTTCATCCGAATTTGGTTTATAAAAATTACCATCGTATTAGTTTTTGCTATTGAACCAGTCAATTTTCTAAGTGATTGACTCATTAATCTTGCTTGTAGACCAACATGATGATCTCCCATTTCTCCTTCTAATTCTGCCCTGGGTGTTAGTGCTGCAACTGAGTCAATTACTAGAACTGAAATCGATCCAGATTTAATTAATGTATCTGCGATTTCTAGAGCCTGTTCACCAGTATCTGGTTGGGATATTAAAAGCTCTTCTGTTTTTACACCTAATTTTTTTGCATAAACTGGGTCTAGCGCATGTTCCGCATCAACAAATCCACATATTCCGCCAGCCTTTTGGGCTTCGGCTACTACCTGTAAAGCTAAAGTAGTTTTTCCTGAAGATTCTGGGCCATAAATTTCTATTACCCTGCCTTTTGGAAGGCCGCCAATTCCTAAAGCAAGATCTAAGCCTAAAGATCCTGTTGATATGGCGTCTACCTTAATGGCTGCTTGCTGGCCAAGTTTCATTACTGAACCTTTTCCAAAATTTTCATCTATTTGACTTATTGCAGCTTCCAAGGCCTTGTTTTTCTCTTTATTTTCGCTTTCTTGACTTTTGTTTGATTTGACTACTTTTAAGTTATTTTTACTCATGACATTCCTTTTTTTTTAAATTTAATTTAACGAATCATTGATTCAAATGTACACATTTTGTTCTTTTTAGCAATAGTTAATAAAATCATTAAAAATCAATGATTTTTTAAGAGTTTAAGAAAAAATTCACTCTGGAAGATTTAGCTGTTGAGCAGTGAGTCTGCCTATCGAAGATAAAAGCTTAAATTGAGATATAATAAAATTCCTCTCAGAAGTTGCTAGGTTAATTCTAGAATTTAACAAAATTGTACGAGATTGAATTACCTCTAATGTAGTTCTGCTATTACCAGATTCATATTCCAAAGTTATTCCTTCGCTTGCTATTTCTGCAGCCTTTACCTGAGATCTTATTGAATCTAAGGAACTTTTTGAAGATTGATAGCTAGACCACGCACTAGCAACATCTAGTTCGGCTTTTTTTTTGCTATCTTCAAACAATAGTTCTTTTTGATTTCTAAGCTCTTGAGCTTTTCTTAAACCAAATAGGTTGCTGCCACCAGCAAACAAAGGCCATGTTGCTGTTGCTTTAACGGTTTGTTGTGTTCTGTCATCTACAGTTGCACTAAAATCATCTTGTTCGGCAATCTTATAAGATAGTGTAGCTGAAGGAGCCAGTTCAGCACCAGCGATTATTACATCTAATTTAGCTTGTTTAAATTCCAACATAGCGATCATTAAATTTGGGTTTTCAGAATTAGATATGGAATAAGCAGAAGCTAAACTTTCTGGTAAATTTAAATTAACTTCGTTTATATCTTTGATGTCATCTAATGGTTTTTTTCCTATTATTTTTTCAAAATTAGCCCTGCTAGTTACTAAACTATTTTGAGCTGTAATAAGAGCTGCTTGTGCGCCAGCTAGAGAAGATTCTGATTGCGCTAAATCCGTCAAACTTATTTCTCCTTTTTCTAACCTATTTTGATCAGTTTCTACTTGTCTCTCTAATAAATCAATATTCATTAAATTGATATTAACTTTTTTCTTACTTAATAATAAATCTGTGTGAGCTTCTGCTGCTGCCAATAAAATTTCTTGTTCGACTTTTTTTAAATTAAATTCTCCTAAAGTTTGCCCATGTTTTTTTTTCATAAATGTAGCTACTCCACTTCCGCCTTGAAAAATTTTTTGTTCAACTGTTAAAGATTGTTCTGTCGGTTTAAAATTTGAGTCGCTGCCATTAGTATTCGTATTGTCTTGCTCACTAACATATCCTGAAATAGTTACACTTGGTAAAAATTCGCTGATGGACTCTCTTTTTTCTTCTTTGGATGCTCTCATTTTTGCTCTTTCCGCGTTGAGCTTAGGATTTTTAGAATAAGCAGAAGTTAATGAGTCGATTAATGTATTGGCTTTCGACTCTATGCTAAATAAGAAAAATATTAATATTAAAAAAATTTTAAATAAGTTTTTCATAAAATTAGGATTTGAATAATATTTTTTTAACTTCATGATTTTTTTTAAGCAACATAACTATAGATGCAGATTTACTCAAATCTTTTATCATTTGCAAAGTAATTCTTTCATAAAACATTATAAATCGTTTAATAGCTCTATACGACATAATTTTTTTCTTTGAATGCGACCTTTTTTTTAGTTTGTTTTCTTGCAACAGCCTCCATTTAAAAACCATTTTAAAACTAGGTATTTTCATAAAAATTAAATCATCTATCATTGAAAAAATTTTTTTATATTCTTTTTTAAGTTTTCCGTTCACATGTTTTCTCCATATTAAATTTTGATCTTCTTTTTTCTCAAGTACATTTATGGGTTTTTTTATCATCAAATTTGTTTGAGGTTTTGCTCCTACGCACCAGCCTTCCAATATAACTATTTGAGGTTTTTTTTTAATTTTATACCAATATTTTTTTTGTAAACGATCATCTGCTGCTTTATTAAATTTTGGTAATAATATTTTTTTAAATTTTTTTTTTTTTAAATTATTAAACAGTTTAATCATAAAATTTATATCATGTGTGCCTGGCACTCCCCTTGTTTTAAATAAGGGATGTATTTTTTGAGACATTTCGTCACGTTTTTTCAAAGTTTTATAAAAATCATCGATGGAACTAATATAAACCTCTCTTTTAAAAAATTTTCTTAAAATAATTTTTAATATTGCTGTTATTGTAGTTTTTCCAGAGCCTTGCCCCCCAGAAAATCCTAAGAATAGCGTTTTTCCCTTTTTTTTATATCTATCTTCAATCCAAAAAGACATGGGTATATAAATTTTTTTTAAATTTTTTATTTTTATTGAATAAGATTTACCGAAAATTTTTTCTTTTTTTAAAAAACTTAAATAATCACTTTTTACTTTTAAAAAACAATCCTCTTTTGCTTTCATTTTTTTTTATCAAGAGGATGATTGGCGCCATCTTTAATTGTAACATTTTTCAACTCAAATGGATTTATTCCTTCGATGCACGCAACGTTTATCATATAGACTTTATCATGGTTACTTCTTGGATTTGTATGAGTATAAATTCCACACTTTGAACAAAAGTAATGCTCTGCTACTTTTGTATGATATTGATAAAGAGTTAAAAGCTCTTTTCCCTTAACTAGTTTAAAATTTTCTGGATTAACTGGTGTCATAACATAACCCTTCCTTTTACAAATTGAACAATTGCATCTAGCAAGTGTTTCAAATCCATTTTCTGGTAATTTTACTTCGGCTTCTACTTCACCGCAGTGACAGGTTAGTTTTTTCATTTCTTTTAATTTAAATTTTTTAGCATGATTTTCATATTGTAGTAATAGTTATCCACATCATAACAAGCTCTGGTTTTGTATGTTCTCGCTTTGATTCAGTTTAGATTCTTTTTTGGACTCAAAATACAACTTATTGGACGCTTTTCCACATATTGTCATTTCTTCTATATTATTATAAATTAGAACAAAATAAGAACATTATGAAATTACTATTGCCATTTCACGTGCAAAAAGTCGGAGCCGGTTTTCCGTCTCCAGCTACAGACTATGTAGAGGATGATATAGATCTTAATGCGCATTTAATAAAAAATCCGCCATCTACATTTCTGATTAGAGTTCAAGGTAAATCTATGAATAGTATTGGAATTTATGACGGAGACCTTTTAATCGTCGATAGAAGTTTAAACCCAAAAAATTTTTCTACAGTAATTGTAAACATTAATGAAGAACTAGTTGTTAAAAGTTTTGTAAAAGATAAAAACCAATCTTTTTTGACCTCTGGTTCAAAAAAAATAAATGACAAAATTAATTTAACTGAAAATCCAGAAATTGTCATTTGGGGTATAGTGACTCATATCATCCATGCTTTATAGTAAAAATAAAATTGCTTTGGTAGATTGTAATTCATTTTATGTTTCGTGTGAAAGATTGTTTAACCCTTCAATAATTAAAAAACCGGTCGTCGTACTATCAAATAATGACGGATGTGTAATATCGCGATCAACAGAGGCTAAGAACCTGGGTATCAAAATGGGAGAGCCTTATTTTAAAGTAGAAAAAATAGTAAAAAAAAATTATGTAAAAGTTTTTTCATCGAATTATGCACTGTATGGAGATATCTCAAGAAGAGTGATGAAGACTCTAAAACAATTTTCACCACAAATAGAAGTTTACTCCATCGACGAAGCATTTTTGGATTTATCTTCAATTAAAGATGAAAATTTAATTAAATATGGAAATAATATTAGAGAAACTATTTTAAAATGGACGGGAATACCCACAAGCATTGGTATTGCTTCAACAAAAACATTAAGTAAGGCCGCTAATCATATAGCAAAAAAAGAAAAGTCAGGTGTTATAAATTTAATCAATTCAGAAAAAGTGGACGAATTGCTTTCTGAAATTAAAATTAATGATGTTTGGGGCGTAGGAAATCAGTTAACTAAACTTTATACCAAAAATGGAATTAATACGGCTTTCGATCTAAAAAATACATCTAACAATTGGATTAAAAAAAATACAAATGTTTTTGGATCACGCACAGCTATGGAATTAAATGGAATTTCTTGCATTTATTTAGAAAATCAACAAGAAAAAAGAAAAAATTGTTGTGTATCAAGATCTTTTGGAAAAAAAGTAACAAAGCTTGAAGAATTAAAAGAATCTGTAACATCACATTGTCTTAATGCTGCAGAGAAAATAAGATCTGATAATCAGACAACAAAAAAAATAACTGTTTTTATAAGAACAAGTCCTTTTCAAAAGGAAAAGGATTATTATGCAAATGCTAAAAAGATAGACCTACCTTTTAGAACCAATAACAGTATTAAACTAGTAAAAGAAGCTTTACTTGGATTAAAAAGTATTTATAAAAAAGGCTATAAATATCAAAAGGCCGGCATAATACTTTCAGAATTAAAAGATGTTAGTTTTTATAAAAAAAATTTGTTTTCAAAAGTTAATAAAGAAGAAAAAGTGGAAAAATTGATGAAAGCAATTGATTATACAAATATTAAATATGGTCGAAATGCTTTAAGCGTTGCACAAGCAGGCGTAAAACGACAATGGAATATTAGAAGACAACACTCCTCCAAAATTGATACTGCTTGTTTTGATTTATTACCTATAATTAGAACTTCATAAAATATCAACGTTATTTATATTATCTAAAGATTTTGCAAATTCTTCAATGTTCGTTCGCATTGATATTTTTAAAATTAAAAAAACAAAAAGAAATAAAAATATAATAGGAATTAAGGTAAACAAAGAAATATTGTTAAACATTATAAGCAAATAAACTAAAAAAAATGTGATTGAACGAATAATAACTTCCTTTCTAAATACTGAAATAATAGTTAAGGAATGAAAAATAAGACCAAAAAGATTTACTTTCGATGGTAAAACATATCTCACGCCCCTCACCGACCTTATAAAAGTTCTCTGATCAATTGCCTTAACAACTGAACTAGAATAAGAGTTCCATAAATACGGCTTTGAAATCAATTTTTCTACATGTTCTTTCGTGAGGCAGGAAAAATTTCCAAATTTTATCAACTTTCCCGTAAAAACAAACGTTAATATCTTATGAATTTCATACAAAATCCTAAAAACAAAACCTTCAGACCTTTTATAGCGGTTTCCAGTTATAGTCATTTTTGGGTTTTCTTTAGATTTATTAAAGAAATCATTAAGTTCTTCAGGTCTATCTTCCCCATCAGCATCCATAATAATAACTCGATCAAAATCCTCTTTTTCTGAAATATATTTTAGTCCTGCGGCAATACATCGTTGATGCACCCTATTTTTTTTCATATTTATAACTTTGACTGATTTAATTTTTTCGAAATTTGAGTTTAAGCTAGATCTCTCTTCTGTTGAGGCGTCATTAACTATAATAACAGAAACTTCTGAATCCCAATTTTTGATCTGGATATCTATATTAACTAAAAGTTTTGATACAGACTGCCAATCATTATAAAGAGGTATTAAAATTATAATTTTTTTCATTTCTTACCAAGCATACAAATATCATTGTACGGTTCAATTTGAAATAATACTCCAGAACAATCTTTTATCTTATTAAAATCCTTAATCAGTATAGCTCCAACATCAGGATCTTGTTTAAATTTCTCTTTCCATTTAGGTCTGGAGGTTAAATTATAGGACAAATTTTGAGCATACCAACCATCAATCCATCCATATCCAACTACAATTTCGATTTCATTTGAAAAATTATCTAACCATTTTTTTTGAACTAATTCAGAAATATTTTTTCCTGGATAATCAGTCCTTTTATTTTTTTGAGTCGAAGATACAATAAAATAAATAGCAGGTGTTAATATAAAAAAAAGTAAAAACGTTGAAATAAATTTTTTTAGTTTTGCTGTATTAATTTTTTCCTGAAATAAATATACGAAAAAAACACCCATAAATGAATAAAAGGGTGTCATACCCATTGTTCTAATTCTTGCACCGGTTACGAAGGATGTAAAAAAAATTAAAAATATGGGTAAAATAGTTACTGAAGCTAAAAACAAAAATTTTTTATCTTTATAATTTATTTTCTTTTTAAATTTTGGAATCAGAAAAAATAGCATAATAAAAAAGGGTAAAAGTATACCAAGCTGTTTCCCTAAAAATATTAAAGGGTAAAATAAATGATTTAAAAATTCATAATTTCCAAACCCGGACAAAGGATCATCAACGGATCTGAATAATGCATATTTAATTGTACTGTAATCATTATCGATCAACCAGAATAAATGAGGTAATAAAACCAGAAAGAAACTAATTAATGAGATTAAACATTTAAAATTAATTTTTTTATTAAACAAAAGATAAAGAAAAAATAAATCTAGAGCTAATAATAAGTAAACAAATAAATACTTGGACAAAAAACCAAGTGCGGCAAATAATCCGAACAATACCCAACTTTTAGTTTCATTTTTTTCAACCCCTTCCCAACAATAAAACACGCTTAAAGCCCAAAAAGGTAGTTGGCAAACGTTTACATTAAATTCTACGCTTGTGTAATTAAAAAAATAAATGCCTTCTAGTAAAAAAATAGATATTAAACTTAGAACTGAATTTCCAAAAAAATTTTCAGAAAACTTAAAGATAATAATGAAGCTTATTATTACAAATAATTGACTTAAAAAATAGTACGACCAATCTTGATTTTTAAAAATTTTATAAAAAAAATCTACAAACCATGCGCTGAGTGGTGGATGTTTGCTATATCCAAACTGAAAATCATTGCCCCATGCTAATGCCTCAATAGTATCTAATGGGAGATTTATGTTTGAAATGCTCGGCACCAATGTCCAAATAAACAAATGGGTAAATAAAAAAAATATTAAATATTTGTTAACGTTTTTTTTCTTAAGTTCCATAGCTTGAATTTATACAAGATTATTAGTGTTGACACCTAGAAAAACGTCAATATACTCTGCGACTTTAAATAATAAAATAATACTGTTGTTATCGAAATGGCAAAAAAATATATCCCTAATGAAAAAGAAAAATATATGTGTGCTAAACATAAAGCATACTTTAAAGAAAGATTAATACAGTGGAGAAACGAAATTATAGAATCTAACAATAAAAGTTTATTTTTAAACGAGGTTGACCACGAAATTTCATCACCGGACATTATAGACCAAGCTACTTCACAAACTGAAAAAACGGTAGAAATGAGAACTGTAAATAGACAGAGAAAACTTCTGTCAAAAATTGACAAAGCTATTAAAAGAATTCAAGATAATACTTATGGATATTGCGAAGAAACTGGCGAGCCTATTGGTATCAAAAGATTAATCGCCAGACCTATTGCTACTCTCTCTATTGATGCTCAAGAAAAGCATGAGAAAAATGAAAAGATTTTTGCAGACATTTAAGCTTTAGGGATACTTTCACCAGTTTTCAAACAATCATAACCCTTTATAACTGCCTTTCTCATAGAAATTATTTCATACCATCTTTTTAAATTTTTAAATTTATTTAAGCCAATATCATGCCAGTTATGTCGTGCTATCCAAGGAAATGTTGCTATATCTGCTATAGAATATTCTTTTCCTGCTAAGAAATCAGATTTTGCTAAATGCTGATCTAAATCTGCATATATTCTTTTCGCGATACTGAAATATCTCTCTTCACCAAATTTACTTTTTCCAGGATTAAAGTGATGAAATTGATGATGCTGTCCTAACATTGGGCCAATATCACCCATCTGAGCCATTAACCACTGATCAATAAGATATTTATTTTCTTTGTCATAAAATTTTCCACTCACCTCAGCTAAATAAATTAAAATAGCTCCTGATTGAAATAAACTAACTTTATTTTTGTGATCTGTTATTGCGGGAATTTTGCTAAGGGGGCTTATTTTTCTAAATTCAGAATTAAATTGATCTCCTTTGGAAAGATCTATTTCTGTTACTTTATATTCAAATTGAATTTCTTCCAACATAATGGATATTTTTCTTCCATTAGGAGTGTTAGAATAAAATAATTCAATCACTTTTTTTTACACCTAATCTTTCCTGCATATTTTTTGAAGTAGTTGTAAATTCAAAGCGATATTTTTCACTAGGTCTTGCTAATTTAAAACAAGCTCTAGCAGCAAGAGCTCCTTCATGAAATCCTGACAAAATTAATTTTAGTTTACCAGGATAAGAGCAAATATCTCCAATAGCAAAAATCCCTTCTTTGTTCGTTTGAAAATTTTCAGTATTTACTGGTATTGTTTTTTTTTCTAAATTCAAGCCCCAGTCAGCTATAGGACCAAGTTTCATTATCAATCCAAAAAAACCTAGAACACAATCTGTTGATATTTTTTCAATTTTTCCATCTTCGCTTTTTATATTTATTGCATTTATTTTTTCTTTACCTTCTATTGAATCAATTTGAAATGGAGTTTTAATTTTTATTTTATTTTCTTTTTCAAGCTTTCTGACTATTTGTGAACTATTTTCAGCTCCTCTAAATTCGTTTCTTCTATGCACCAAAATCACCTCAGCAAATTTTGATAATTCAATTGCCCAATCTAATGCTGAGTCTCCTCCTCCAAAAATGCACACTTTTTTATTTTTAAAATAACTTTTGTCTTTGATAGAATAAAAAATTCCATTACCTTCAAACTTTTCAGCATCTTTAATTGAAAATTTTCTTGGTTCAAAAGATCCAACGCCTCCAGCAATAATTATATTTGGAGCAATAAAAGTTGTATTTTTATTTGTTTTAATTTTCCAATTATCTTTTTCTTTGGATATTTCTTGAACTCTTTCATTTAAGTGAAATTTTGTTTTAAAAGGTTTAATTTGTTCTAGCAAATTATTTGTTAAACTTTCTCCAGTGCATTCTGGAATAGCTGGTATGTCATAAATAGGTTTATCTGGATATAGCTCTATACATTGACCACCAACTTTATCTAGATTGTCAATGACTTCGGATTTAAGTCCAATGATACCCAATTGGTGAACAGCGAATAAACCTACTGGCCCAGCACCTATAACCACAACGTCAGTTTTAATCATAATTGAATTATGCTTGCTTTGATGGCATTTTTACGACCATGCCATCTAAATCATCTGAAACAGAAATTTGACAACTTAATCTACTAAAATTGTTAGGTTCAAAAGCCATATCAAGCATATCTTGTTCTGCATCTTGCTTTTTAGGAAGTTTATCAAACCAATTTTCATCCACATAGACATGGCAAGTAGCGCATGCACATGCACCGCCACAATCAGCATCTATGCCTGGAATATTATTTTGTATAGCGCCTTCCATTACACTTAATCCGTTAGGTACATCTATAACGTGAGATTTTCCACTATGTTCTATATAAGTTATTTTTGCCATATCTTGAGATATCTAAATATATGCTAAATAAAATAATGCAATAGATAAAATGATATGTTCTAATAGTTTTGAGGGAAATTTCCAATGTCAATAAAATATAAAGACATTTACCAAAAATCTATTGTGGATTCAGAAGGTTTTTGGTCTGGTGTAGCAAACAATATATTTTGGTACAAAAAGCCAACAAAAATTCTTAATTCGAGCAACCCACCCTTTTATAAATGGTTTTCCGATGGAGTAACGAATACTTGCTATAATGCGATTGACTTGCATGTAAAAAATGGAAAAGGTAAAAAAGTTGCTATTATTTATGATAGCCCAATAACAAATTCAAAAAAAAAAATTACCTATTCTGAACTGAAAGATCTCGTTGCAACATTTGCTGGAGCTTTAAAAAATCAAGGAATAAACAAAGGCGATAGAGTTATAATTTATATGCCAATGATCCCTGAGGCGGTAATTGGAATGCTTGCTTGTGGAAGAATTGGAGCAGTTCAT